>Ga0208904_1000313_pt1 | contig 42425 bp, 36 predicted proteins | sample AntAceMetag02UKB_FD_184774 | JGI IMG/M metagenome (GOLD analysis project Ga0208904, IMG submission 184774) | Saline lake microbial communities from Ace Lake, Antarctica - Antarctic Ace Lake Metagenome 02UKB (SPAdes) (version 2) | ecosystem: Environmental > Aquatic > Non-marine Saline and...
CAAGATCATACTTCTAATTTAATTATTGTAATGACACCACATTTAGCAAGTAACAAAGAATTATTATCAGACTTATATAAAAAATTATTTCTAAATATTAGCATAATTGATTTAACAAAATTCTACGAAGAAATAACTGGTCGTATTCCTCCATTCACTTTTTCTGAAGGTTGGTTTTTATCTAATTTTCAAGAACAAAATAAAAAAATATATGATCGTTTTAGATTGATTATAGATTATACTTTTGCTTTTTTAATTGGAATTATTTTTGTAATCACTTTCCCAATAGTTGCAATTGCAATTAAACTTACTTCACGTGGTTCAATATTTTTTACTCAAATACGCTCTGGAAAACAAGGAAAAACTTTTAAAATTTATAAATATAGAACAATGAAAGTTTTAGCACCTGATGGAAGTGCTGAAATTTCTGGTCCAGAATTTGCTAAAGACGGTGATACGCGAATTACTTTTATTGGTAACCTGCTTCGCAAAACCAGACTAGATGAAATTCCTCAATTTATAAATATTTTAAAAGGTGAAATGAGTTTAATTGGTCCTCGCCCTGAACGACCAGAAATCGTTAATGAACTTATAGAAGAAATGCCTTTTTATAAATTACGCCATCTTGTTAAACCTGGTTTATCTGGATGGGCTCAAATTCAACAAGGATATACAAGCGCAAAAGATGAAAACCTTCGCAAACTTGAATATGACTTATACTATATTAAAAACCGAGGTCCTGTGCTTGATCTAGCTATTGGACTTAAAACTTTAAATACAATCGCAAGGTTGGGAGGGAAATAGCTCAATAAATTAATATAACCACAAAAACTATGTCAGAAATAATAACAACATACCTACTCAAAAACCCAGACCAAAAAATGCCAATGGATCGGGATGATTTTTATGATGAACAAATCAAAGTTTTTAAAGAAACAGGTAAACCAACTAGGGCGGTAGAAATTATGGATACTATGTTGTTCACACCTGATAAAGAAATCATCCTACAAAAAAGATCACATACAAAAAAACAATCCTAGTATGATAGACAAAGCTATTGGTGGGCATGTAACTTTTGGAGACACCCCTCAATATACAGTTACAGTAGAAACACTACAGGAACTTCAGGTACCCTCAATTGTACTAAATAATAGCGATGAATTTAAAAAAACTAATAAACTACTCAAAGAATTTATTAGTAATATTGCTATAATACAATTTATTGATACTAAAATTTTTAATTTAAAAAATATATTTAAAGCTGAAGGATTGATTACTATAGCAAAAAAAGTAGATTTATATTTTGGTATTTATGGTGGTTCAATACGTCCAGCAGACAAAGAAGCCAGTGGTGTAATGTATTACACATTAGATAATCTTCTAAAAGAAATTGAAGAAACACCAGAATTATTTACTGACGATCTTATGACTTTTCTTACAGAATACGAAGTTGAAATTAAAAAATTTTTAAACCAACTGGACTAATAATATTTTAGACCATACCATGGTATGGTCTATAGCATGGTCTAAATTAAAAGAGCACTTCAATTGAAGTGCTTTTTTAATTTCTCCTAGATTCCCGCCGAAGTTTATGCTCAACTTGATTGGGTGCGGGAATGACAGTGCTTCACCCTATTTTACCCCCTCCTTTATCAAGATTTAAATTAACCTAAAACTTCAAACTATGTTGGGCATCTGTAGTTGCATTCAAACCCAGCTTTCGGAGGCCTGCTTCATCCCCTCTTTTTGTTAAATGAGTACTATGCAGATTACAACCTTTTAATTCTTTTAATTTTTCAATACAGACTTTTGCTTTTTCATTTCCATAAACACTAACAGACAACGCAATTAAAACTTCTTCTAAATTCAAACTCTCAGTTTTTTCACCTAATATTTTTATTTTCAAATAGTTAATATTATCAATCACTTCATGAGGAAGCAAAGGAGTTTCATCTGAAATTCCTGCTAATATTTTTATCGCATTTAAAATCACAGCAGATTCAGCATGTAAAAGCTTAGAATTTTTTCCAGTTACAATCTGACCATCGGGCAATTCCAAAGACGCTCCACAATACACTCCTTTATTTCCTTTGTCAGTCTGTTCTTTTGCTTCTTTTTGAGCCCTTCGTGCTGGTTCAACAACTAGACGATCATTTTCAGTTACTCCAACCTTTTTCATAATTTCATCCATATAATCCAAAGTCTCTTGTCTCTCATTTCCTTCTATTTTTTCTTTTTTATATTTAAAATATCTACTCACAATTTCTTGTCTTGATGCCTCTCTACAAACTTCATCATCAATAATTCCTTGAGCCGCTGTATTCACACCCATATCAGTTGGAGATTTATAACCAAATGGATCTTTTTCTCCAGTGATATTTTTCATCAAACTAATCAAAATATCAAAATTCTCAACATCCCTGTTATAATTCACAGAATCCACATCATAGGCTTTTTTATGAAAAGGATCTATCAAATTAACATCAAGCAGGTCAGCTGCAGCTGCTTCATACGCAATATTAACAGGATGATCAAGTGATAAATTCCAAATTGGAAAAGTTTCAAATTTAGCAAAACCAGTTTTAACTCCATTCTTTCTTTCATTGTATATCTGAGCCAAACAAGTTGCCATTTTTCCTGAATTAGCACCAGCCCCAGTAACTATAGTTAGTTTTTTTCCTGCATCAACTAACGGTTGATTTGCATATCCTTCCAAAACTTTTTCCATATCACCTGGATAACCATCAATTTCAGTATGTATATATACTTTGAAACCATAATTTTCCAATTTCTCTTTAAATTTATCAGCAGAAGCTTCTCCAGAATATCTAGTAATAACAACACTGTTCACCTCTAAACCATTCTCACGAATATCACTAATATCTTTTAAAGTTTGAAAATCATAAGTCAAACCAGAATCTCCTCTTTTTTTACCTTCTTCAATATGCTTCGCACTTAAACAAACAATAATATCAATATCACCTAATTGTTTTAATAGGTCTATTTTTGCAGTCGGACGATATCCAGGTAAAACTCGGGACGCATGAGAATCATAATACAACTTCCCACCAAACTCTAGGTAAAGTTTATCAAACTTTGCCACCCTATCTTTAATTGAACTAGTTTGTGCTTTTAAAAACTTCTCAGTATCAAACCCAACCTTTTTAATTAATTCATCTTTTCCCATATGTTATATATTAAAATTTATTATAAGTAGTGGTACTTATTTTTATATTTATTAAAAATTTAAATCCCCTCTTTTAGAGGGGATGTTTTTGTTTTTTAGTCGGAGACACTGATGTTTAGGTTTGCGTCCAAACCGTGCTTTAGTTTTATCTTGACCTTGTAGTCTCCAGTCTCTTTAATCGGCTCCATTATCACTTGTTTCTTTTCTACTATCATTTTCTTTTTCTTTAACTCTTTCATTATAATTTGTGGAGTGATTGCAGCGTAGAGAGAATTTCCTTCACTCACCTTTGCTTTTATCTCCAGCGACATTTTTTCAATTTTTTCTGCCAATGCTTGTTCTTGTTGCAAGTCTTTCATTTCATTCTTAACTTTTTTATTATTTTGAGCTTTTATATTAACAGTACTCTTTTTTGAAGATGGTACAGCAAGATTTTTGGTAAATAAAAAATTTCTAGCATATCCATCTGCTACTTCTTTGATATCATCCACGACACCCAAACCCTTTACATCTTGTATAAGTATAACTTTCATAATAAAAACACTTGATTTATTCATCAAAATACAGTACTATTATACCACTAATTAAAAAAAGGTCAAATATTTTAGTAAAATTATATGAAATCAGGCTTTATAACCCTAGTAGGACGCTCAAATGTAGGTAAATCTACCCTTTTGAACACCCTAATTGGTACAAAAATAGCAGCTGTAACCCACAAACCACAAACAACCCGTAATATTCTTCATGGAGTTTTAAACACTGGAGAAGGGCAAGCAGTGTTTGTTGATACTCCGGGTATTTTCAAAGAACATGGTGGTTCTATTGCTGGAAAATTAGAACAAAGAGTAAAAGAATCAATGCAAGATATTGATTTGATTGTTTATGTTGTTGATCCAACTAGATCAATAGCAGAAGAAGAAAAATTTATTCAATCAACACTCCGTAAAACAAATACACCAGTAATGTTAGTTGTAAACAAATCTGACTTACCAGCCGAAGAAAAAAAATACTTAGACGATTATTTAAACTTAGATATAGATTTTGTAGAAACAATGCAATTATCAGCTTTATATAATAGACATGTTCAACCTTTACGTGAAAATGTTTTTAAATATTTAGAAGAAGGCCAAGCAATGTATCCTGATGGAGAAATATCAAATGTTAGTCGTGAATTTTGGATGGCAGAAATAATTAGAGAAAAAGTATTCCTAGCTCTTCGTCAAGAAGTTCCCTACTCCGTTCATGTTGAAGTAGAAGAAGTTGAGATGAATGAAAATAAAGATACACTTAAAGTTAAAGCAACGGTTTTTACAGATAGCAATAAATACAAAAAAATGATTATAGGTGCAAGAGGAAGAGCGATTAAAGAAATTGGAATAGCTGCCAGAAAAGAATTAGCCACCGCAATGAATATAAAAATTTATCTAGAACTTGAAGTTGAAAAAGATAAACATTGGGAAGAACGAATTTAAAATTAAATTTCAAACAAAAAAACACTTTCTAAGTGTTTTTTTGATTTATTTATTATATTTTACCCCAAAATCTCGAATGCTTTTTCAAGTACTGTGTCTTCTCCGACTTCTTCATTTTCCCAATCTTCAATCACTTCTACATCAGGAGCAATACCTTCTTCATTAATATTCAACCCATCGGGAGTTAACCATTCTGAAACTGTCAGTTTCAAAGCAGAACCATCATCAAAAATTTCAAAATCTTGTACACTTCCCTTTCCGTAAGTTTGTTCACCAATAATAGTTGCAAATTCATGGTCATGTAAAGCTCCAGCTACAATCTCTGAAGCAGAAGCAGACCCACCATTCACAAGCACAACGGTTTTAAACTTACCCAAACGACTTGGACCATCTGACAAATCATTATTAATATCACCATTACTATATCTCTCACTTACCACCACTTCACCTTTTCCAACCCACTCAGACGCCATATCAATCGCTGCATCTAAATAACCACCCGGATTACCACGCAGGTCTAAAATTATTCCTTTTACATTTTTATCTTTAACCAATTTACTTGCAACCTCATCTAACTGATGAGGAGTTTTTTCATTAAATTGCATCACTCTAATATACGCAAATTTATTTTCTTTCATCTCAAACAAGATTGAAGGAATATTAATCTTTCCACGCGTTACTGTAATATCTTTAATTTCATCACTTCCTCTTGCTATTTTTAAAATCACATCTGTACCACCCTCACCACGAATTTTTATTACCGCTGCATTTGTATCCATTCCATAAGTATCATCTTCATCAATTGCGAGTATCTTATCACCAGCACGAAGACCAGCCTTTTCTGCTGGAGATTCAGGCAAAGGAGAAACAACTATTAATTGTCCTTTTTTAATTCCAATTTCTGCTCCAATCCCCTCAAACTCCCCTGTCAAACTATCAGCAAATTCTTGAGCTGATTTTGGTGGAAAAAACATAGAATATGGATCGCCCAAAGAAAATACCAAACCTTGCACTGCTCCATAGAACATATCCATTTCATCAACTGAATCAACTTTCGCATATTTCTCTTTTATCTTATCCCACACTTCCCAAAACATATCAAACTCAACACTGTCAGATTTATTTAATTCTCTGTTTAATTCTAGAACTTTTGCCAATTCAATATCTCCATCACTGTTACTAATTTCATTTTTTACATATCTCCCGCCTCCAATCATAAACCCTAATCCAAAAGAGAATATAAACAAAATAATTGCCAGATATAATCCGACATATTTACCAGCTCTTTTTCTTATTGGTGATGCAATCATAGGTTTATTTTATTATTTTTATATCCGCTCCTACTTGATTTAACATTTCATAAAGATTTTCATACCCACGCTCAATCATATATGTATTTCGAAGGATTGATTTACCTTTTGCCGCCAACATACAAATCAGAACATTTACAGCCGGACGAAGTGAAGCTGGGCTAATAACCTCATTAGCAATTAATTTAACAGGTCCTTCTACCCAAACCCGATGAGTATCAAGTGAAATTATTTTAGCTCCCAATTTTTGTAACTCTAAATAATATACTGAACGATTTTCATAAACCCAATCATGCACCAAAGTTTTCCCTTTTGCTTGAGTTAAAATCGGAACAAATAACGGAAGATTATCAATATTCAATCCAGGAAAAGGTCTGCCATATATTTTATCTGGCAAAGCTGTTAACTCACTTGGAAAAATTTCTATATCAACTACATTGAATTTACCATTTTTTGATTTTCTTTTATTTTTTACAATATACTTTTGCCCCATCACTTCTAATTTTGTTAATTCAAGTTCTAAAAAGTCTAATGGGCAATTCTTAACTGTTAAATGTGATTTTGTAGTGATTGCCACTGAAAGCAAAGTCATCGCTACAATCGGATCTGGCATAATCGAATATTCACTAACTGGTTTTAAAGATTTAACTCCGGTAATTTTTAAAGTTGTGTTTCCAACTCCTTCTATTTTCGCTCCTGCTTTAATTAAAAAATAACAAATGTCTTGCACCATATAATTTGATGATGCCATTTTTAAAACTGTTACACCTTTTGCCAATACCGCTGCCATAATTGCATTTTCTGTTGTTGTATCTCCTGATTCATACATTATGACTTCCCTACCTTTTAATGTTTTAGTTTCTACTTCGTAATAGTTTGATTTAGATTTTACACTAACTCCTAATTTCTCTAAAGCATAAAGATGTGGTCTAACTGTTCTAGCTCCAAGCTTACATCCACCTGATTTATATAACCTATACTTTTTCTCACGATTAGCTAAAGCTCCCAATAGCAACAAAGATGATCTAGTGATTTTACAAGCTTTTTTATCAATATCATCCATTTTCAATTTTCCACTAGCATCAAGAATTATTTCATTTTTCTTTCTGGTAATTTTAACTCCAATACTTGATAATAATTCACAAATACGATTCACTTCTTCAATCTCAGGTGTATCTACTAATTTAACCTTTCCCTTAACCATCAAACTGGCACACAAAATAGCCACAGCTGAGTTTTTAGCTGAATGTGTTGTTAAATTACCTTTTAATTTTCTACCACCGTTTATTACTAAATGTGACATAATACTTGTCTTAAAGCTTGTTTTAAAGTATTATAAGTATACTAAAAATCACAATAAATATCAAATATTTAAATATGGAATTTCCTGGAACAAAATTCACTAAAAAATATAGAATAGCGTATTTTATCATCGTTGTTCTGATTTTTTGCATTATTACACCTTTGATAATTCTACATACTGCTGGTTATAGCTATGATTTTACTCATGGTATTGTTAAAGAAACTGGTGGAATTAGTATAGATATTGAACCAAAAGGATCGGAGATATATATTGATGATGTTTTGATTAAACAAAGAATGCCTATCAGACTTAAAAACGCTACTCCTGGAAAATATACTATCAAAATAAATGCGGGAGAAAATTATCATCTTTGGGAAAAAGAAATAGAAGTTCAGAAAAGACAAACTATTTATATTAAAGAAATTGGTTTGATTAAAAAAACTACTCCTCAATTATTTAAAGAAGGAAATATAACAAAACAAAAACTATCAAAAGATGGAAAATATTTAGCATATATTTTAATAGCTAACGAACTTCCAGAAATATGGATTTATAATTTAGAAAATAACAAAGATGAACTAGCGATGAGACTTGGTACTAATGAAGATTTTAATTTAAACTGGGGAGAAAATCATCATTTTTTAATAATAAGTGAAAATACAATTCCTTTGAAAGAACTTTATATTATAAACGCAGAAAAAACTGATGAAGTTATAGATTTAGGAAAATTAGTAAAAGAACCTATTTACAAATTCATGTGGGGTTACTCTAATAATCCAGAAATATTTTATAGCACTCTGGAAGAAATATTTTCTTTTAAACCAAGCTCTAAAACAACTTATGACATTGCTCAAAATGATTTTATTGATTGGTATATGGAAGGAAGTCAGCTTTGGACTTTACAATATGATGAAGATAAGAAAACTTATACAGTTATTCAAGATACAATTGGTTTTTCTAGTGAATTTAAAATATTAAATAATGGAAAATACGATAATTATAAAATAGAAGTTGCAAAAGATCATCATGTACTTTTGAAACACAAAACTAAACCAGAAATGATACTTTTAGATAAAAATGAGAGATATAATTTGGCAGGAGAAAAGTTTTATATTTCTCCATATAATGATTGGTGGTTAATTTGGACGCCTTGGGAACTTCGTACTTATTCTTATGGTGAAGAGCCTCAACTTATTAATCGTTCTGGTGAACAGCTTAAACAAGTATTACCTCTTGATAAATATAATACTCTCGGGCTGGTGTGGGCTGATAAATCTACAGTTTTATTTCCTTACTACTTAGTTAGACATAGTTTTATAGAAGGACAGATTAATAATGCGGAAGTTGATATTGAAAATAAAATATTATATTTTACAGATGAAAAAGGAATTTGGAAATTAAATTATTAATTAACTATTTAAATATGAAGCTAATAACATACAGTGATGGTGGAGCAAGAGGAAATCCAGGACCTTCTGCTGCTGGAATGGTAATTAAAAATGAAAAGGGAGAAATTTTAGAAGCTTTTGGAAAATACTTAGGTAAACAGACAAATAACTATGCGGAGTATATGGGTTTGATTCTGAGTTTAGAAAAAGTTAAAGAACTTGGGGCGACAGAAGTTGTATGTTATTTAGATAGTGAGCTAGTTACAAAACAAATGAAAAGAATTTATAAAGTTAAAAATCCAGGACTTCAAAAATTATTTATTGAAGCCTACAACCTATCTCAAGGATTTAAAAAAGTTGAATACAAACATATAATGCGTGAAAAAAATACAGAGGCCGATGCGGAGGTAAATAAAGTGCTGGATAATCAATAGAATTTTAAAAAATAAAAAACTCCGGAGTTAGCTCTGGAGTTTTTTTATTTATTGTTTTTATAATTCCTCTTTAAATTCTTCCAAAAACTTCTTGATTTTTCTATTTACTTTTTTAGGGACTATTACTTTTATCTTCACAAACTGATCACCACGACTTGATCTATTTAAAATAGACATTCCTCTTCCCCTCATACGAATTAATTGTTCTGGTTGAGTTCCTGCTGGTATAACTAATTTAACAGGCCCTTCAATGGTTTCTACTTCTATTTTATCTCCCAAAACAGCCTCCGAAAAACCTATTTCACTTGTGGTATATAAGTTTGCCCCATCTCTATAAAATCCTTTTTGCGGTTTCACTCTTACATGAACATACAAGTCACCACTTGTTCCATCATGCGGAGCTGCTTCACCTTTTCCAGTCAATCGAATAGATTGACCATCATCAATTCCAGCTGGAATTTTAAATTTAATATCTTCTGCTTTTAAATAAATTCCATCTCCACCACAATTTTTACATTTTTTAGATGCTGATTTTCCACGTCCATTACAAGTTGGGCAAGTCGTCACAGTTTGCATCGCTCCAAGCATTGTTTGTCTAACTTGTGTCACTTGACCTTGCCCTTTACAAGTTGAACAAATATCAATTTTTGAACCAGGTTCTCCCCCACTACCTTTACAAACATCACAAGTACTTTGTTTTCTTAAACTTGTTTGTTTTTCAATACCAAATGCTGCTTCTTTTAAATCTATTACTACATCAATTTGAATATCACGACCTCTTTCTTCTCTTTGACTTCTTCCACCATCCTGAGAACCTCCACTAAACATTCCACCAAACAAATCACCTAGATCAATTCCACCAAAATCTCCTCCACCTTGAAATCCTCCACCGCCACGAGATGCATTCATAAAATCTTCCCAACCCATACCACCACCAAAACCACCTTGCTGTTCAAAGCCAGATCCAAATTGGTCATATTGTCCGCGCTTTTTTTCATCTCCCAAAACCTGAAAAGCTTCATTTATTTCTTTAAACTTTTTTTCATCACCAGCAGGCCTATCAGGATGATATTGCATTGCTAATTTTTTAAAAGCTTTTTTTAATTCTTCTTTCGAAGCATCTTTATTAACTCCTAATATTTTGTAATAATCTTTTGACATGTATTTAATAATTTTATAAACAAATTACTAACCCCCACTTTCGTGAGGGTTAATTTATCTATTTATTTCTTGTCTTCTTCTTTTTTCTCCTCTTTCTCATCAACTACTTCACCTTCAACAGGCTCATCTTTCTTTTCATCTTCATCTTTTCCTTCTTCTTTTGTAGCTTCTCCTTCTTTTGGCTCTTTAGCTTGCTCTTGTTGATACATTTTCATGCCAACTTCTTGAGCAACTTTTGAAAGTTCATCAGAAGCAGATTTGATAGCTTCGATATCAATTGGTTCTTTGTCTTTCAACTCTGTCACTTTCTTTAGACTTTCTTCAACTGCTTTTTTCTCGTCGTCAGAAATATCAATTTTCTTTTCTTCCACATCTTTCATCATCTTTTCAGTTGTGTAAACCATTGTATCAGCTGTATTTTTAATTTCAATTTCTTCTTGTTTTTTCTTATCCTCATCAGCATGAACTTCAGCATCTTTTTGCATTTTCTCAATTTCTTCATCTGACAAACCTGAAGAAGCTTCGATTCTAATTGATTGTTCTTTGCTTGTTGCTTTATCAACTGCTTTAACATTTAAAATACCATTGGCATCTATATCAAAGATAACTTCCACTTGAGGAATTCCTCTTGGTGCTGGTGGAAGACCATCTAGATGAAACTTACCTAGAGTTTTATTATCTGTCGCCAAAGGCCTCTCACCTTGCAACACGTGAATTTCAACACTAGGCTGATTATCAGCTGCAGTTGAAAATACTTGTGTTTTTGAAGTTGGGATTGTAGTATTTTTTTCAATCAATTTTGTCATCACTCCACCTAAAGTTTCAATACCAAATGAAAGTGGAATCACATCAAGAAGCAAAACATCTTTTACATCACCTTGCAAAACACCAGCCTGAACAGCTGCACCCATTGCAACCACTTCGTCCGGATTCATTGAAACATTTGCTTTCTTACCAAAATAATCTTCTACTGTTTTTTGAATGAGTGGCATTCTTGTCATACCACCTACCAAAATAACTTCTTCAATATCTTTTGCATCAAGCTTTGCATCTTTTAAAGCATTCTTAACAGCTGTTAAAGTTTTTGCTGCTAATTCGCCAATCAATTCTTCAAGTTTTGCACGAGTTAATTTCATTACCAAATGTTTTGGACCTTCTGCCCCTGAAGTAATAAATGGTTGATTGATTTCTGTTTCTTGAGAAGTTGATAATTCAATCTTAGCTTTTTCAGCAGCTTCTTTAATTCTTTGAAGAGCAAGAGGATCTTTTGATAAATCAACACCTTGATCTTTTTTAAATTCTGTTAAAATCCAGTCAATTAAAACTTGATCAAAATCATCACCGCCCAAATGAGTATCTCCATTTGTTGATAAAACTTTTACCATATCTTCATCAACTTCCAAAACGGAAACATCAAAAGTTCCACCACCTAAGTCATACACTACGATTTGTTGATCTTTTTTCTTATCAAATCCATAAGCAAGAGCTGCAGCAGTTGGTTCGTTTACAATTCTTAAAATATTAAGACCCGCAATTTTACCAGCATCCTTTGTAGCTTGTCTTTGAGCATCATTAAAATATGCAGGAACTGTAACAACAGCATCTGTAATTTTTTCTCCCAATCTTTCTTCTGCATCAGCTTTCATTTTTCCAAGAATCATTGCAGAAATTTCTTGTGGAGTGTGATCTTTGTCTCCCATTGTCACTTTAACGCCATCACCTGATTTTACAATCTTATAAGGCATTAATTTTAAATCTTCTTGAACTTCTTTATCATCAAATTTACGTCCGATAAGACGCTTAATAGAAAATAAAGTATTTTCTGGATTAGTTACAGCTTGACGTTTAGCAGTTGTACCAACCAATCGTTCACCAGCTTTATTAATCGCAATTATTGAAGGTGTAGTTCTGTTTCCCTCTTTGTTTTCCAGAACTTTTGGTTGACCGCCTTCAATCACGGCCATACAACTATTTGTTGTACCCAAGTCTATTCCTAGTACTTTTGGCATATATTATATTATATTTCCTGTTACTGAACTGTTTTTCAGTTTAACAGATTTCTTTATTAATTTATTTTAATCTTTGCTCTGTATTTGCTCAGAGCAAGCTCCGAGCATGTGTACATATAAATGTACATTTTAATGTACACTATTTACTACACTGTCATCCTGAGGCATCGAAGGATCTCTTTTGTGAGAGGAATTCTTCGGTTCCTCAGAATGACAACCATGTTTATTTTGAAACTACTACCTTCGCTGGAATAACAACCTTCTCACCCATTTTATATCCACCACTTAATTCTTTTAAAACCAATCCAGATTCTTTACCTTCTTCTTCTGAAACTGCTTCATGTAAATTCTCATCAAATTTCTCTCCAACTGTTTTAATTTCTTCTACTCCATAGCTTTTTAATACATCTTCAAATTGTTTTTTAATATATTCTATTCCTTGCACCCAACCTTCATCTCCTTCTTTTCTATCCATTGCAAATGCTTTTTTAAAATTTTCATAAACTGGAATAAAATCTTCTAAAATTTGTTGTCTACTCCAATTCACCATTTCTCCTCTTCTTTTTTCTGTATCAGATTGTAAATTTTTATAATCTGCAAGAGCCCTTGCCCAACTCTGTTTATATTCATCACATTTCTCACATTTTTTACTAAAAATTTTCTTCTTTTTCTTTTGATTCTTAGTTTCTAGCTCTTGACTCTTATTAATTTCTTTTTTATTCATATTTTATAGATCCTTCGCTTTGCTCAGGATGACAATTGTGAATTAAATTATTTCTTTTATTCTATTTATTAAAGCAAAATTCTTTTTATAATTTTGTCGTATTGGTCCAATAACTAACAACGTCCCTGTTTGACCTTCTCCTTCAAACTTTGAAGCAATAATTGACATTCTTTCTCCAAAAGGATTTTCACCCCCCACATAAACCTTTGTATTCTCGTCAACTACTTCAAAAAAATCACCTAAACATTCATCACAATTATCAAATACTTGAGAAACGCTCGCAACAAGATCTGTTTCTTGAAACTCTGGTTGAGAAAATAATTTTGAAAGACCAGTATAATATACTGAATCATCTGAAAAAGCAACCATAACGGCCATGTCAGACACATCTGCCATTTCTTTTGCCATTCCTTTACGAGCTTGTATATAATTTTGATCTTTCTTACTTAATGCACGTGATAAAACTTCATTTTCTCTTTTAGTTAATCTTTCTTTTTCCATTCTTAAATCTTCCAAATAAAATCTATAACCTTTTTCTGTTGGGATTCTGCCAGCAGAAGTATGAGGATGTGTTAAATATCCTTCTTCTTCCAAAGCTCTTAAATCATTTCTAACAGTCGCTTCACCTATATCTAATTTACTAGCGGTCAACAAAAATCTAGAGCCAATTGGTTCGGCTGTTTTAATATAGTTTTCTACTAATAAGTTTAAAAGCTGTTCTTTTCTATCATTCATAAGTTATCACTCTTAATGTACGAGTGATAATATACCATAAAGTTATCCACAGGTCAACCTAATATAATTTTTTAATTAAAAAACTACTTCCTAGATCCTGAAACAAGTTCAGGATAACAAGAAGTAGTTTCTCTATTCTAATAATTTATCCCATCTTTGAAACTTCACTTAGAAGTATATTTTCTACATAAATACCTCTAGAGTAAAAAATTCTTTCGAGTTCATTTTTTAATTCCGTTTCAACAGCGTCACGTTTTGCACCAGTTATTTCTTCTAAATCAAAACGAGAAAAAACCATTCTCATTCGACTTCTAATTGTTGGACGAACAATCTTTGTTACAAAATCTTCTCCAATTGTTTGCCAAATTGATGGAATTTGATGCACATCCAAACGAAGCAAAACTGTACCTTCAACAGCCACTTTTTGACCATCTTGAGTAGCAACTGCAATTGGCACATCTCCCATTGCTCTATGATTTTCAGCCTTAAATTCACGATTAATACTATATTCTAAAGTTTGAGTATTAAAAAGTTTTGCTTTTTGCCAAAATGGAATTTTTAAATGCAACCCCGGAGTTAATACTTTTTTCAATACTCCTCTTCCCATATCATATACACAAGCAACATATCCTGGTGGTACATAAATAAACAGACCTTTCAATACATCCTCCATTACAAATGAATACATCATTTTATCTAATGAATCTCCTGCCATATAAAAAAATTTAATTATTTAACTTCTTCTACTTTTTTAGCTGGAAAAACAACTTTTCCAATTAAAGATATTATAGTAGAAAATATCATTGTTGTCAAAATAAAAAGTGACTTTACCATTGGTAAATACCATAACACAGCGAAAGTTGCCAAAGGAAACAAGAATAAAAATATCGCATCAGGCTTAGACCATGGTTTTTTTATTCCATGTTCTATAAATATAACTGCTATCAAATAACCAGCAGCTGCAAACGCCCAACTAACAACTTTTGTTGCTCCAACATTAAGACCATAAAATATCACATTAATATTGCCAGGAAAATCAATAAACGGATATAATATTTTAACAATTCTCTCTCCGGTAATGCCTTGAACAAAAACTTGATAAAGTAAAATAATAACTAAAACTTGAATACCGAGGGTTAATACTTTTGCCCACGGAGAAATTTTATTCTTTTTTACTATCCTACGAAACTCTTCTTTCATTGCTACTGAGTCTCCTCTAAAAGCCTGAACACTCTTTTCAGCTTCTTCTTCTATATCTTTTTGTTTATGGCTATTACGCTCTGATATAAATGAAAGAGGCAAAAGGAATAAACGCAAAAAAATAGTTAACCAAATAACTGCCCACCCAAGATTATTATTAGCAATAGTGCTATAAATATAAATAAGGGCATTGAACAAAGGTTGAAAGAAAAAAGTAAACCAAATATCTGCTAACATAATTTTATTTTATAATATTTTAAATCTAGATTAAAAAAAATCTTTTTCACTTAACGGATTTATCACTATCTCCACAATTTCTACTCCTCCAAATTGTTTTGCTATTGCTTTAATCTGTTCTTCATAGCGTGGAGTATCACAAATCCCTGATAATTTAAGGTCTCCCACCAAGCTGACATAAACTTTCTTACTAGTCACTTTTACAGTCTCAACTGAAAGATGTGATTTGTAGAGCGGATTAATAATTAATGGATCAGTACTATATTCTTTATAATCTATTTCAAACAATTTATTTAATACTATTTTTATTTTACTTGCCTTATCGCTGCTTGTAAAATTAACAGCCACACCAACATCTATTAAACTATCTCCACAACCAACTCTTTCCCCTCTTTTTCCATCATCATGTGGTAAAATTAAATAAATTTTTGAATTAGCATTTTTTTCTTTTATTTCTTTTAAACCAACCACTACATTAAAATCATCATCAAAATCACTAGCATTTTGTGAGTTGCCTACTACCAAAGCTGGGCCAGCAGATTCTAAATAAACTTCTCCTGAAAGAGTAATTATTTTAGCTTGCCTTTCCACTAAACTATTACCGGTTATATCTTTAAGTTTTAAATAACCAAAATCAGTTGGGAAAGTTATTTGATCATCTATTCCAAATTCAAAAGGATGCTCATTAAAAAATTTTATAATAAAATTATCTGTTCGTCCTCGTGTAGCCATGCTACCTTTTACGTATCGACAAACATATCCCAAATTTAATTTTTGTTCTAAATTAGAACTTAAAACAATAGTTTCTGGCAAACCTAAATTACAATCATTTTTTATCTCTTGGATTGATACTTCTACCTCTTCGATCATTACTTTATCTTGATTTTCAGGAGAAATTAATTTTTCTCTAGTAAGTTTTGCAAGTTCTATATCTATAATCTCTCTATATTCTTCTGGAGACAATAATCTATCTAATCCTTTATCATGCAAAGCCTCTTTTACTTGCTCTTGAGTTTGAGGGTCAGTAAAAGAACAACCAGCACCAATTAATACTGTTAGCAATATACTAAATAAAAATATTTTTATGTTATTCACTTTCATTAAATTCAACTTTTAATAAATCATTTTTTAATTTATCATTAATACTAGACCAAGCAACAAATCTCTCTAGGAATTTTACCTTATTTTCAGAATTTTTTAAAGAGGGCTGACTTTTTTTAGACACAAAAGGCAAAAGATTAAAACTTATTTCATCTTCTGAAAAAACCAATTCCACACCCAAACCTTCTTGAGTGGCATCAGAAAAATATTGATCAAAGATAAAATTACCGAGAGAATAGAAAATTAATTTACTTTTATAAACTTCCATCCCTTGAACAACATGAGGGTGATGCCCAATAATCACATCTGCCCCAGCATCAATAATTTTATGAGCTAAATTTTCTTGTATTTTATTTTTATAATGAGCATACTCAACACCCCAATGAATGTTAATGATTACCAAATCTGTTGAAGATGCTAACTCAGCAATCATTTCCAAAGCCTTTTCTTGATTAAATAAACCGTAAACCATAGAAAAACCCAACATACCTATTTTTCTATCTTCAATTTCTACAATTTTCACACTACAATCTCCAACTTCTTTATCATTACAACCAACATAGTCTATTTCTGACAAATCTAAAAACTCACGAGTTTCTTCAATTCCATTTTGACCTTGATCAGCAATATGATTATTTGCAATAGTGAAAAAATTAAAACCAACATCTGTTAATTTTTCTAATCTTTCTGGACTGATAGCAAAATCATATTTATTGTGAGGAACATAGTGTTCTCCATTTTCCGTCACCGCACTTTCTAAATTTGCAGAAACAAGATTATAGCCATCAAAAAAATCTTCTGGTAAAGTAGAAAAAAGATAACCGAAACCTTCTTTTTCTATTACTTTTCCAACATTTCTATCAAGCATTATATCCCCAACAAATAAAAATTTTAAAGGTTCTTGTTTTTCTACTATTTCTATTTTTCTAGCTTCATATTTTAAAGGCTCTAACTTATCAGACAAAACGACTCCTGAAACAGGAGTTATAACAGGACCAGCCAACAAAAAAACTAAGATTAAACCGATTGTTAACCCTAATAACACTACTGATAATAACCAAAAATGCTGGTCTTTCATGTATCTATTATACATTTTTAGCGAAAAAATGACAAGATGCGTTGACTTTTAGTCTTTTTGTTGATATTCTTTGCAAGTAGACAAATAAAATGGAGAAATGTCCGAGTGGTTTAAGGGGCACGCTTGGAAAGCGTGTGTGGGGCAACTCACCGGGGGTTCGAATCCCCCTTTCTCCGCGAACAAAACTCATCCTAGAAGGATGAGTTTTTGAGTGGAGGAAAACGACAAGACTTGTAGACGGGCCTCCTTTCTCCTTATTAAAATAGCTATCAACAAACGAGATAAAAAAAATAAAAAAACACGTCTATTGACAAAAGTATTAAAATAGGTTATACTATTATGTTATTTTAATTTTTTATAAAAACATTGTTCACAAGGAGGAACATAATGAAAAGATGGAAAATAATACTTGTGCTGTTCATTATATTAATAGCTTTTTCTTCTTCAGTACTTATTGGAGAAAGACAAATGACGACAGGAATAGCCATTATTATATTAATGGCATTCTCTAATATACTTTTTATTTTCAAAAAGTATGAGATATCTGCTATTATTACTATTACTATTATTGGTATTGGTCTATTTACTACTCTTACTGCAGTTAATAGTATCATTAACTCTACTGTTGCTAGTTTTGTAGATAATATTACTATGACTAGCGCTCTGATTATTGTTTTTTTTACCCTCATTATTAGTATTAATAGCATTATGGCTCTGGCTAATACTAAAGATGGAGATTCTACATTACATATAGCATCCTCAGCTATAGTATATCTCTGTGCTGTAATAATACTTATAGTTTAGCAGAATCACAACGTTGAAATATGCCCTTAGACAATTTTGTTTGAGGGTACTTTTATTTATTTTACCCCTCCTCTACAGTTTCTTCCCTTCGACAAGCTTAGGACAGGCTCATAAAAAAACAAGGATGAAGCATTCTTTTATCTTTTAAATTTTTATTTCTCTATATTCCCCAAAACATCTTCTGGCTTATCAATTAACTTAATTAAATCAATATTATCTTTACTAATGGTTTTAAATTCACTATAAAGACCATCAATAACATCTAACATTGGTTGCCAAAATTCTTTTCCATAAAGTAAAGTCGGTATTTTTTCTATTTTCCCTGTTTCTTGCAATGTTAACATTTCAAATAATTGATGCATTGTCCCAAACCCACCTGGAAAAAATACAAAACCTTTAGAAGGAGAAGTAATAATCAATTTTCTAATATACGGAAAGAAGAAACCAATTGAATCTGTTAAATAATCATTATGTCTTTCGTTCCCATGAGAAAATCTCATATTAATCCCAATACTCTCTCCCCCATTTTCAAAGGCACCTTTTGAAGCTGCTTCCATCGTTCCCGGACCACCACCAGTCATCGTAGCATAACCACCCATTGCTAATGATTTTCCAACTAAATATGCTTGTTGATAATACTTTGAATCTTGTTTAATACTTTTTGTACCTAGAACTGTAACATTTTCTTTAACTTTACTAATAAACTCAAAACCATCAACAAGTTCGGCCATAATTCTAAATACTCTCCAATCAGCCCCACCTTCACACAAAGGATTTTCAATATCACCCGCTTCACATACGTTTGGTCTATCCTCAATATCTTTTAAATATTCAAAAGCTTCACTCGCAGTATCAACAATCTTCCATTCATCAATTTCAGAATCTGGTACAGAACCAACTTCTTTAGATGATTTATTTCTTACAAATTCTACAATCGGTTTCCAAAAATCACTACCCACTAGAACTATCGGCGATCTTTTCATAAATCCAAGTTCAATATTGTCAACTACTTCAAAAAATTCATCTAGAGTTCCAAAACCACCAGGAAAAAATACAAAAGCATTTGCGGGAGATGTTAACATTGTTTTACGAGTGAAAAAATAATAAAAAGCAATTGCTTTTTTTACATACGGATTTATACGCTGTTCAAAAGGAAGTTGAATATTTAAACCAACTGATTCGCCACCAGCTTCATAAGCACCTTTGTTAGCCGCTTCCATAATTCCAGGACCACCACCAGTAATTGTTGTAAATCCGTTCTTACCTAAAAGCCTTCCGAGTTCTACAGCAATTTTATAATATTTATTATTGCTTGGAAGTCTGGCTGAACCCAAAATTACAACTTCTTTATTCAATTCACTTAAAAATTGATATCCGTCTACAAACTCAGCAATTATTCTAAAAATACGCCAAGAATCACGATAATTAACTACTGCTCCACCTGTGACAAGTGGTTGCTTAATTTTAACTTGTTTTTCTTTTAAAACTTCATCTGTCATAATATTATTATTTTATGAATTTATATAAGTATTATACTAGAAAGTAGCCCTTGACTCAATAGTGAAATTACCATATAATAAACTTGCTCCCGTTCTTTGTTACCCCCCCCAGGGGAAGATGTGTCCTTTGACACGTCTTCCCCGCTCATTATTTTATATGATTTTAAAAACAAAAGAAGAAACAATTAAAAAAGGAATTCAAATTTCAAAAAATCTCCAAGCAGGAGATATTTTATGTTTACACGGAAATTTAGGAACTGGAAAAACTACTTTAACACAAGGAATTGCGAAGGGTTTAAAGATTAAAGAAGGTATTACTAGCCCTACTTTTGCTTTAATGAATATTTATAATATTAAAAATGGAAAAATAAAAAACTTTGTTCATATCGATACTTATCGTTTAGAAAATGAAGGAGACCTGATTGAAATTGGAGTAGAAGACTATCTTGGAGCAAAAGATACTGTTTGCGTAATTGAATGGCCAGAGAAAATTAAAGGATTATTAGAAAATAAAAAAACGATTGATATCACAATCGAACATACTGAGAATAATAAAAGAAAAATAAGTTAATCTTTTACTGAATACTTACACCCACAATAGTCTTGTCTATAGATATCCATTTCATTTACAAGCTCTCTACCTTTCTCCTGTCGTCCACCTTTTTTCCAATCTTCCTCATAATACTCTACTCCATATTTTTCTTCTAAACTTTTACCAATCGGATTAATAATATCCGCTTTTTTATTTCTGCCACTTGTTAAACTAGTAGCAAACAAATCAAAACTATTTTCATTAGCATATTTCGCAGTTTTTTCAAGTCGCATTTTAAAACAAACCGAGCAACGTGCTCCCATTTCTGGCTCATTTTCAAAACCTTTTACTTTTTTATTCCACTCCTCTACCTCATAATCTTCATCAATCATTTTAACTCCCCATTTTTTACAAACTCTAATCACTTCTTTTTTTCTTTTTAAATATTCAACTTCTGGATAAATATTTGGATTATAAAAAAACACAGTTAAAATAAACTTTTTATGAAGCTCATCTATAATTGCGATTGAACACGGAGCACAACAAGTATGAAGTAAAAACTTTTGCATAACTATTTTTTCTTCTTATCTTTACCAGCTTGCATATAATCCTCCCACCTAGTTTCACCTTTGGTTAAATACTTTTTATTCTTTAATTGCTCAGGCATATAATCTTGATCTACCTCTCCTTCAATATCTGGATTGTATTGATAACCATCCCCATAACCAATATTTTTCATAAATTTAGTAGGAGCATTTCGCAAATGCAACGGAACACCTAATTCTGATGTATTACGAGCATCCATTGCCGCTTCTTCATAAGCCCGATATAGGAGATTAGATTTTTTTGATTTTGCACAATACACAACTGCTTGAGCTAGATGCACTGTACATTCTGGAAAACCAATTTTATGACATGCATCATAAGCAGCGTTCGCTTGAACTAAAGCTTGTGAATTTGCCATTCCAATATCTTCTGAAGCAAAACGCATTACACGTCTTGCAATATAAAGTGGATCACATCCCGCTTCTACCATTCTAGCTAACCAATACAAAGCAGCATCAGCATCACCACCTCGCATAGTTTTATGTAAAGCGGAAATTAGATTATAAAACTCTTCCCCTTTTTTATCAAAAACCAAATGAGTGCGTTGCAATCCCTCTTTAATATCATCTGCGGTTATTTCTATTTTTTCTTGAGTCTTTTTTGATTTCACAACTAGCTCTAAACAATTCAAAGCTGTCCTAGCATCTCCCCCACTTAAATTAGATAATAATTCCAAAACTTCACCATCAATTACAATTTCATAATCACCCAACCCTCTTTCTTTATCTTCTAAAGCTTGTTTTAAAATTTTCACAATATCAGAACTTTCTAAACTCTTTAAAATAAAAACTCTAGAACGACTTAAAAGAGCTCCAATAACTTCAAAAGAAGGATTTTCAGTTGTTGCTCCTATTAAAATTATTGTTCCATCTTCCACATACGGTAAAAGAGCATCTTGCTGAGCTTTATTCCAGCGATGAATTTCATCAATAAATAAAACTGTTTTCTTTTTTGTAAATTTTGCATTATCGATAATTTTTCTCAAGTCTTTTTTACCACTCATAACAGCAGAAATTTTTATAAATTCTGCTTTAGTTATATTTGCAACAATATGAGCCAAAGTAGTTTTACCAGTTCCAGGAGGACCCCAAAAAATTACAGAAGATAAATCACCTGACTCAATAAGTCGACGCAATATTTTTCCTTCTCCTATAATATTTTCTTGTCCTGCAAATTCTTGAAAATTCTCTGGACGCATTCTATCAGCTAAAGGTTTTAAATTTTCTTTAACTACATCATTCATAACTAAATTACTTTTTTAATTTTTTTAACCCACCAACTTTTAAGTCTTTTTGCATAATTTTTCTCTTTTGCACCAATTTCAACTGGACAAGCTTTTCCCATCCAATTATCTAAAATACTATTCAAATCCCCTACCATATTTTTTTCATTAAATTTCACTCCTGACTCTTCATCAATATACCAACTACGAGAATTTAAATTACTACTTCCAACCACCCCGATTTTATCATCAACTGAAAAAGCCTTACTATGATTAAAATCTTTTAAAAGATATATTTTTGCACCAGCTCTAACAGTTAGGTCATAAAAAGCTTGAGCAATATAATTCATAATTTTATGATCACTCCGAACTGGAAGAATGATATTTACTTTTACTCCTTTTTTGTGAGCTTTAGCAACCATTTCTAAAAATTTTCTATCTGGCACATAATACGGAGTAATTAAAGTAAAAGTTTCCTTTGCCGCTCCCAAAGCTTGTAGATAAAGTTTACGTAATTTTGAACGCTTAATTTTATAAGATGGAGAATTTGTAATATATTCTATCGGGCATATTTCTTCTTGTAATTTTTCTAATTTAGGATGAATGAGGTGTTTTACATTTTTTTTACTTCCTCCTGATTTACAATATGTTTTAGCAAAACCATATAAAAGACTTCTCACTACTTTGCCTTCCAATCTTAAATTTAAATCATCCCATTTTGAAGATTCCACATGAACATTTACCCCACCTATAAAAGCAACTTTTTCATCTATTACCAAAACTTTTCTATGATTTCTTTTCCACAAACGACGAAACCAATCTTTAAAATCAGCTGTTGGTTTTAAACGATTAAACCATAAAACTTCTATACCTGATCCTTTCATTCTTCCTTCTGCTAAACTAGATAAACTAAAACTACCCATTGCATCTAAAATTAATTTTACATCTAAACCTTGTTTAGCTTTTTCAATTAATAAGTCTATAAATTTATTTCCTATTTCATCGTCTTTTAATATAAAAACCTCCCAATAAATTGATGTTTGAGCTTTTTTGATTTCTGTTTTCATAGCACTCCAAGTAGATTTTGTTGTGCTATAAAATTGATAAGAAAATGGTATTTTCATACCTTTTAGTATAGCTTGGGGTAGATAAAAAATCAAATGTAAACCTTGACTTTAAGCCAAAAAACTTATATACTTCAATTCGATAAGACTATGGCCCATTCGTCTAACGGTTAGGACATTAGCTTCTCAAGCTAATAACAGGGGTTCGATTCCCCTATGGGTCACAATTACAAAACTCGCCTTTATGGCGGGTTTTGTAATTGTTATTTTATTATGGAATCGAACGGGTAGCAGTGAGACAAATTATCCGACGATATATGAAGGAGGATAATGTAGTCGAACGCCGATGGATGCGAGTTTGCGAGCATTCAGCGCTACCCAGGGCAACGAAGTTCTTTCGGAAGAAAGAACAAGGCGGAATTCCCCTATGGGTCACAAAAAAATAGCACCCTCTATAGAGGGTGCTATTTTATTATAATTTATTTCTTCCATCCATCATCTTGTCTAACCAACAACTCTTTTGCTTTTAAAGGCTCAGCCATTACTTCTTTTACAATTTTTTCCATTCTAATTCCTTGAGATCCTTTTATTAATACTACATCACCAGTCTTCATTTTTTCTTGTAAAAATCTTCCTGTTTCTACACTGTTAGAAAATTTAGCAATCTGGTTTTCTTCAAAGCCTGCTTCTTTTGCTGATTGAGCAATAAACTTTGAAGCTTCACCAACAGTAATTAAAAAGTCTATTCCTAATTCTGCAATTTTAAAACCGACCTCTCGATGAGAATTTTCTGTTTCACTACCAAGCTCAAGCATATCTCCCAAAACAGCATATCGCACTCCTTTGCCTTGCACTTCGATATTAGATAAAGTGATCAAAGCAGATTTTACAGCTTCTGGACTAGAATTATATGTATCATCAATAAGTAAAGTATTTTTTATACCATCAACCAATCTCATATGACCAGCCAATGCTTTATAATTTTGAAGTGCTGTTGCTCCTTCAACAAGATTTACACCAAACACAGTTCCTACTACCAAACCTGTCAAAGCAGAAGGAATTAAATGCTCCGCAATTATATCTGGTAAAAATACTGGCACGGAATGACCTTTGTGAAATACTTTAAAGTTAATTCCTTTTGGCCAACCTGTTTCTTCATTTTCTATAAAATTTATTTCTGAAGCTTGTAAATCTGCCCCGTCTTTAAAACCAAATGTTAAAACCTCGGCTTTTGTTTTATCAACATTTTCCATTACATAATTATTATCAAAATTTAATACTGCATAACTATCGTGTGACAAATGGGAAATAATATTTCTTTTCTCTAAAATAATTTTCTTCAAAGTTTTAAAAGCCTCAGTATGAGCATGAGCTACCGAAGTCCAAACACCAACTTTACAAGGAGCAATATCAATTAGGTATTTAATATCCCCCGGTTTGTCAGCTCCCATTTCCAAAACTAAAATTTCTGGATATTTTTTTGATTTTACCGCAATCAATCTCAAAGCTTTTAAAAAAACTTTTACCCAACCAAAAATAGATCTTCCTGGACTTTTTTTAATTCCAATAATAGTTAAAGGTAATCCAATTTCATTATTATAATTCTTCGGAGTTTTCCGAACATTAAAACGAGCCTTAAGAACTGTTGTAATTGCTTCTTTGCTTGATGTTTTACCAACTGAACCAGTAATCCCTACCACATCGGGTTTATACTTTTTTAATATCTTTTTAGATAAAACACGCAAAATAAATTGTAGTAATGATTTTAACATAGTTTTAATGTCGCGAAGCGACTATCATTCCCGCGAAGACGGGAATCTAGGATTATTTAATTATTTTAAGGGATTCTTCGGCAAGCTCAGAATGACAACGGAACATTTTACCTTCCCTCTGGAATTCCATAATATTGTAAAGTAAATTTAGCAATATCAGAAAAAATTGGAGCTGCTGTGGTAGAAGACCAACGTCTTTGTGGTTTACCGTATTTTACCACCAAAACAAACTTTGGATTGTCAGCTGGAGCAAAACCAGCAAAAGTATGGTTAGTTTCTTCTTCTACATATCCACCTTTGCCAGAAATTTGAGCTGTTCCTGTTTTACCAGCCACATAATATCCTGACACACCTGCTCTACCTGCTTGCCCACTATCTACTACTGACACTAACATTCCAGATATTAATTTACTAGCCCGACTTGAAATTACATTATCAACCACTTTTATCTCTGTTTTTTCCACCTTACCATTAGGATGCCTTATTTCCTCTACAACATGAGGTTTTAACATCTTACCATTATTAGCTATGGCAGAATAAGCTACTGCTAGTTGAAGAGGTGTCGCTGTAATTCCTTGGCCAAATGAAGCAACTGCACCATAAATTGGTCCTTTTTTATCAAGTGAGGATATATCTCCAGCATTTTCCGTATTAAGTCGTATTCCCGTTTTCTTACCAAAACCAAATTTTTCTACATATCGTGAAAATTCTTTTATACCCAACTTCTCCTCCACCCAAATCATACCAGTATTTATAGAATTTTCCAATACCCCAGTCATAGTTTGAGCTCCATAACATTTCTCTTGAGCATTATGAATTGTAAAGCCACCAATATATCTATCGCACGGATCTTCAAAAAAAGTATGAGGTTCTATAAGTTCTAAATCAAGAGCGGCCGCCATTGTCACTGGTTTAAAAACAGAACCTGGTTCATAGGGTGTAAAAATACCGTTATTATTATAATTTCTAATATTATCTACTTTAGAATAATTATTTGGATCAAAATCTGGTAAACTACACATTGCTAAAACCGCTCCAGTTTTAGGATTTATCATTACCAGAGATGCGCTTTGTGCTTTAAAAGTTTCCATCCCCTCTTGCAATCTTTGACAAGCTTTAAATTGCAAAGTCCTATCAATTGTTAATAACAAGTCTTTTCCATCTTCCGCCTCTACTGAATTAATCCCTGCTAAAGTAATTAAACTTCCTTTGGCAGTTTTTTCTCCCATTAAAAATCCTGTCTGACCTGATAATTCTTTTTCAAAATAACCTTCCAAACCATATTTACCAGTTAATCTTCCTTCGCCATCAGAGCCATAAAAACCTAAAACGCTAGAAGCAAGATTTTTTTCAGGATAATATCTATGATCAACACCTAGGAAATAAATTCCTTTAATGTTTAAATCTACTATTTTTTGTTTTACTTCTTCGCTGACTTTTTTTGCAACTGGTTCGTATGGATCATCTATTTTTAAAAATTTATTTTCCAAAATTTCTTTCACATCTTCATCAAAACCTAAAATTTCTGAAATTTTTTCAGCATATTCTTTTGCTTCATCTTTTTTAATTTCTTTTGGCACAGCATAAACAGTATAATATTCACGCATTGAAACTGCATGATATTCTTCTTTTGTACGAGTATCCTGAAAATATATAGTTCCTCTTTTAGGATTTAATTTTTTGTAAATTTCATGAGTACTTAAAGCAAAGGTAGAATAATAATCATGTTGTAAAATCTGTAAAACAAAAAGACGACCAATTATCACAATAGCTAAACCCAAAAAAAATATAGAGACTACTCTTACAGGAGTATCGATTGAATCTTTTTTATAAATCATCTAAAAAGATACGTTACTAAGAAAATTTTTAATTTCTTTTTCTGGTTTTTTATTTAACCAAATAATTTGATAAACCATTTTTGCAAATGGCATTTCTAAATGGTATTTTTTAGAAAGTTGCATTAAGACTTTACTAGCATTTATACCTTCAACCACTTGTTCAACTTTATCACATGCTTTTTTCTTACTCAAACCTTGAGCCATACATTCACCAAAACGACGATTACGACTAATTTTACAAAGTCCAGTTCCTACCAAATCTCCAAGCCCAGACAATCCATAAACTGTCTCTTGCTTACCGCCCATCTTTTTAACTAATTTACCAATTTCTGATAAAGCCAAAACTAAAAGAGCTGATTTTGTGTTCATTGAAATATTCAAGCCATCACAAAAACCCATTGCAATTGCATAAACATTTTTAAAACTACCAGTTACTTCCACTCCGTTCACATCATCTGTTGGAAATAATTTTAAATTTTTATTTTCTAAAACTTGTTTCACTAAATTAATAGCTTTTTTATTTTTACTTGATACATCCATAGCTGTAAACTCTCCATTTACCATATCACGTGCAATCGCTGGACCAGAAATAGAAACAATAGCCTCTTTTAAACATTTAGGAATGATTTTCTCCATTAAGTCAGGAACTAGAAACAAGGATTTCTCATCTATTCCTTTAGAAGCGTCAACGCATACTACTCCACAAGGTAAAAATTTTACAGTTTTCTTAACAATATCGCCCATAAAATTTGAAGGAACTACAAAAAATACTACTTGCACTCCTTGCAATACTAACTCCAAACTCTCTTCTGGAATAATATTTTTAGATAATTTTACCCCTTTTAAGTATTTTTTATTTTCTTGCGTCTTTTTAATCTGGCGCAAAGGCAGTAAATCGCCTTCGTGATTCCAAAGACCTACTTTAAAATCATTTTTTGCAATTATTTGAGCAATAGCTGTACCCATATTACCAGCACCCAAAACTGCTATTTTAATTTTCTCCATATTAATTAATATTTAAGAAAATATCTTATTTTCTATTAATTTAATTTTACCATCTAACTCTTCTAGTTTTACTGGTAATTCTTCTCCAGATTTTTCTAGTAAATCCAAAATTATTTCAATAAAATATTTCATTCCAGGGACAATATGTTTCTCAACATCTTCAGCATAAGAAAAACGAATATAACCCTCACCACCTTTACCAAAATCACTTCCTGCTAAAGCAGCAAAACCTTTTTCTCTGAGTAGCCAATAACTAAATTCAGAAGAGTTTTTTAAATTCAATTCATTTTTAACATAGTCGAGTTCTAAAACTTTTTTAATGTTTGGAAAAATATAAAAAGCACCCTCTGGATTATTCGGCACAACATACTCTTTTATTAATTGCAAAGCTTCATAAACAAATTTACCTTTTTTCTCATATTCTGCAACATCTTTTTTAATAATTGGTTTAATAACTTCACTGACACTTTTATATTTAAAACCATTCATTTCCACATCTCCAAACATTGCTCCAGCAACGATTTGAAAAACTGTTGGAAGTGCTGTCCACTTATTAATTGCTAATTGTCCAAATTTTTTAATTAACCAATCTGGTGCGACTCCAAAACCCATTCTCCAACCAGTCATAGCATAATCTTTACTAAATCCTTGCAAATTAATTACTCGATCTTTTATTTCTGGAATTGATAATAAACTAAGATGTTTTTTACCTTCAAAAACAATTTGATCATAGATATCATCAAACAAAATATAAAAATCATATTTTATTGCTAAATTTGCAATTTCTCTTAACTGCCCATCTTCAAGTATTGTTCCTGTTGGATTTTGAGGAGTATTAATAATTAAAAGTTTTACTTTATTATTTTCTTTTAAAATAACTTCTAATTCATCAATATTAAATTTAAGTTGATTTTCTTCTTCTTTTGCATACCAAGGAATATATTTACCTTTCGTATAAAATCTAGCTAAAGATTCATAAATTGGATAGCCTGGATTTTGACCAACAATATATTCGTCCTCATTAACAAGGGCTTGAATAGTGAGTTCAATAATTGGCTTACCACCTGGAACTAAAATTATATTATCACGAGTTATCTCTGTTCCTCTTGTCTCACTTACATACTTAGCAATATTATCCCTTACATTTGGATGTCCTAAATAATGACCATATTTTGTTTGCTTATCACGAAAAGCTTGAATAGCAACATTAATAATTGCATCAGCTGTTTTTGGACCTGTGTCCCCCACATGAAATTTATAAATTTTTTCAAATTTTCCAGATAGTTCTAATTCCATTACTTCTGCTGAAAAACCAAAGGCAGTTTCAGTTCCTAGGTTTTCTAAATTTTTGTTTAGATCTTTTTCCATAAAAAGTTATATTTTAATATATGCTATTATATCAACCAACTAATCATAAGGTTTATTATTTTATAGAGCATAAGGCTGGGCCGAGCGGCCCCGAGAGCGTCTCTATAAAATAATAAATTATATGATTAGTAAAATTCAAAAAGCAAGAACTAATCCTTACTTTTTAAAATTCTATTTTTCAAACCTTTACCACTTAAACCTGCTAATTCATATACTGCTGGAGCTTTCCCAGATTTTAAATATGTATCAATTGCTATTGTTTTTTCTACATAGTTTTCTGGCAACAAAAATGGATATAAAAATCCTTTCCAACCATTATGAATCATTACTGACACTTCCCTATCTTCTTTTGAATAAATTTCTTCTGCTTTTTTAGAATTTTCTTTTTGTAATTCTTCAAAAAGTTGTGGCGAAGTGACATTAACAATTTTTATATCAAATTCTTTTTTAATATCTTCTAAAATTTCTAAAGTATTTAATAAAACTTGGGTCCCACTTATCACTAAACATTTTTTTACTTTTCCGTTATCTTCATAATCCTTATAAATATAAGCTCCATTAATAGCATCTTTTGGATTACTCCCCCATTTTCTATCCAAAACAATAGTATCGGGACGCATCAATGATAAAGCAATTGGCTCACCAATTTCTAAAGCATGGAAAAGCATTTCTATTGTTTCATTAGCATCCATTGGTTTATACACTTTAATTCCAGGATATGCAGTATACATACTCATCCAATAAAGACCTTGATGAGTAGGTCCATCTTCTCCTGTCTCTGGACCATCATGAGCTGCAAGCATTACAAAAAACCCTGCTGTATCTGGCTTCAAATGATTTCCAATTAAACTCAAACGGACAGCATTGCAAACCATTGAGGTAAACACAGCGTAAGTACCAAAACTTGAAATTGGTTGATACCCACCCGGTAAAATATCTTGAGTTAAAGCAGTGGACATCATTGCCATATTTTGTTCAGCAATACCAAACCTAATTCCACGACCAAACGGATTTTCTTTTGTAATAACACCGTAAATTTCCTCAGCATCACTTGTCTTAATAGACCCTGCTAAATCTCCAGATCCAGTATACAAAAACGGAGTTTCTTTCATTATCCATTTAAACCAAGCCGCTGCCGCTTTTCTAGTCGCTTTTTTATCGCCTTCTGCAAATTTTAATTCTTCTGGTAATTCTTTTGGACGTTTAATAGAACGAGGATTAACTAGCTCTCTACCACTCAAACTTTTTTTCATCACCTCTACTAATTCTTTTTCTGGTTTAATATTATTTTTTGCAATCTCTAATCTATCCACCAAATATTTTTGTAAATCAGATGTTAAACTTTCTAAAACAACCTTCATATCATCCCAAACCTCACCTTCAATTCCTACAATATCAAAACCTAGGTTTTTCATTATTTTTACATACTCATCATGTTTGGCTGGAGCACCATGAGATTTATTAGAATTTTCATTTTCACCATAATGCTTTCCTTTAATTGTATGAGCCAAAACAACTGTTGGCCTACCATTTTCAAAACCTTGAGATGCTAATTGATAAGCATAAACAAGTTCTTGTATATTATGACCATCCACTTCAATCGTATTCCAACCCAAACCTAACCAATGATTTTCATAAGGAGAGTCAATCACTTCTTCAATTGCCCCATCAATTCCAAAATGATTATAATCCAAACTTACAATCATATTTGACATACCAACTTTTGCCATCAAATTTCTAGACTCATAAGTCATTCCTTCTTCTGATTCAGCATCTCCCATAAATACCCAAGTTTTAAAAGGCAATCCACAAGATTTATGTGTAATTGCTAAACCTCCTGCTGCAGAAATTCCATGACCCGACGGACCAGTAGCGACATCTGACAACGGAGAATAATTTTCAATATGACCTTGAGGACCATTTAACTGCCTAAAATCCAATAAGTCTTTTGCTAAAATAGCTTCTATTTTTTTTGCATCAAAATCTTTTCCTTGTCCTTTTAAAGCTTCATAAATTAAAGTTAATCCAGCATAAAGTCCAGGGCTACAATGACCAGCACTCCAAACCACTCTATCACGACCAGTATTTTTGGGATTAAGAGCATCAAATGACATTTGACCAGCAAGCACCATTGCTAAAAATTGTTCAACTTTTCCAGATGAACCACCTGGATGACCAGAATGAGATGCTTCAAGCATAGTAAAAATAAAACCACGCATAATACGTGCTAATTCATTAAATTTTTCAACATCAATACCATCTATAGGATTTAACTCCAAACCTTGCAAATTTATATAATTGGCTTTAGTTTTACAAAATTTAAATCTCTCTGGTTCACTTTGTTTTAACTTTTCTAGGTCTTCTGAACTTAAAGGATTGTACATAATTTAAAAATAAATATTAAGTTTTATGGTACTATTTTAACATAATAGAAATGAGATGACAAACTCTTAATTAACTAAAAATAGCCTTTAATCAAGGCTATTTTTAAATATTATTAAGCAGTCGGCCAATCTTTTGGAGAAGTATCTGTCGGAATATTAGCAGAAATATCAGTTTTAATTTGAGTTTTACTACTTCCACTCTCTTCTACTATTTCATCTGTTGGTAATTCTTCTACATCTGGCAAATTATCTGGTGGGGATTCTTTAGTAATTGGTTGATTTTTAATTTTAAGAGGATTGTCAGATATTTCAGTTGGTAAATCGCTAGGAGCTTCACCTTTCTTGGCTTGTGTTTTTTGAACAAGAGGAGTTTTAACAAATGGCATAGGAAAATGCCAAAGTGTAGCAAGTTCTTCTGTATTTAAAATATACGGGGATTTACCAATTTTAACTTTACGCTTTTTATAAGCTTTAAAAAAATTATTTTTTGTAGCTTTTTTATCAATACCTTTTTTCATTGTAGAAGAATAAGACACAATAGAATTACGGTTTGCAATATGGAATTGATTCATCGCACCAACAACCCCACCCATACACCTTCTTGGATTATAATTATCTTTCTTACCAACATACAAAAGTCTAATTTTACTTTTAAAACCAATCTTGGAAATTTTTTCCTCAACTGCTTCAATAACCTTTCTCCCTCCCGGAGTTAAATCAGAAACTTTTCCTTCAGATTCTTTTTCTGACATAACACCAACTGCCTCTTCTCTGCCATCTCTCCAACCATAAGCCATTGTACTATCAAGTACCGTTTGAGGTAAAGAACCTAAACTAGATAAAATACCAGACGATGTTTTCTTCTTACCAGCAATAATTTCTTTCACAAGTTCAATACCTTTTTCTTTCCAACTACTATCTACTGGCATTATAATAATTTGCATCCACAAATGCTCATCTTTTCCAACTCTTGTAAAATTTTCTAAAACTGCTGCCATTGAATCAGAAAAAGTAATATCTTTACTAACTTCATATTTAAAATCTGGATAAGTTCTAATTGGGTAAGCTTCATTTTCAGCAAGAGCAAACTCCACTCCATGCATTTCATATTCTTCATTGGGATAATTTTCTGGTACCATATTTACATAATCTTCCACCTCAGTTATTTCCGCTTCTGGATATTGAGCATAAATAGAAGCTTCTACCAAATCTCGAGCATCATTTTCTGTCCAAACTAAAAATTGGATATAACCTTCAATACTTACCACTTCAAAACTAAACCATCTCTGAGCTTTTCCTTGCCACCATCTTTCTAAAACATTTGGTGGTTCAAGCGCACCACTAATATGAGCAAAAATTTGTTCTACTGCTTTCGGAGTTTGAACAGCAATCGCTGGTACATCTATTGCCAACACAACAAATTCCCAATTTTTTGTATATTTATTTCCTCTATACCGTTCCCAAAAATATGATGCTACAAAAAATAAAAGCGAAGCAATAATTACCCAACCAAAAATAAAAAACAAATCAAGCACAACTTTAAAAGTAGGCTGATCAAATAAGTTTATCCAAAAACTAAAATCAATACTTATAAATCCTAAGTTTATAATCATATACTGATTACTTATCAATTATTTTATAAACTGCACCATATATTACAAATACTGCAAAAACACCCCACCACCAACCATTTGGCCCAGCATAATACCCTGCCACGTAAGACAGTACACAAATTAATGTGATTATAATAGCTACGATATGACGCATTAAATTATCTGACATAAGTTTAATTAATATTTAATTAAGTTTATTATACCACAAAACCTTACAATATTACATTATTCAATCACGAGACCGAGCATTGGAGTTTTTTATTTTCAAATGAAGCGAGAGAAAAAGAAATTTATTTCTTTTTCCGAGCAAATGCTGAAAAAATTGTGATAGAATTTAGAGACGAAATTGAACGTCCCGTAGGGCTGGTTTCATTCTAGTGAAACGACTATGGAATCAGAGTGAAATGAGTCACTAAATTCTCTAAAAAAGGAGACGCTCGGGGCTTTTTGTTACTTTTGTGCAGACAAAAGTAAAAAGAAAGGATAATACTTTATTAAGGGATCCTTGTGCCACCGCTAAAGCTAAGGCGACACGCGGTCGACAAGCTCAGGATGACAGCGTGTGGCAAGAAAGATAATACTTATTTTCTAAGGGATCCCTCCACTCCGGTCGGGATGACAATGTGAGTGGAATGAAAATAAATAAAAATAGACCAGTACTTAGTACTGGTCTATTTTTATTTAATATTTTTTATCTCCTTCTTCTCTCAATCAAAACCAAAAGTGGACTAGCTAAGAAAATTGAAGAATAAGCACCGGAAATCACACCAACCATCAAAGCCAAAACAAATTCATTAGTTGTAGTACCACCAAATAGATACAGGGCAAGCAATACTAAAATAGTAGTTACAGAAGTATTTATTGATCTCATTAAAGTTTGGTTCAAACCAATATTAATAGTTTCTCCAAAATCAGGACTAACTCTTTTAATAAGATTTTCACGAATTCTGTCAAACACCACAATTGTATCATTAACAGAATAACCCATAATAGTTAAAAGCGCTACTACAAAAGCAATATTTACTTCTACACCAGCAAAGTGTCCTAAAAGTGCAAATACACCCATTACAATTAAAACATCATGTCCTAAAGCTATAATTGCAAGTAAACCATATTTCCAAGAAGCAACTGGCTTTGATACTCTTCTAAAAGCATAAGCAACGTATAATACAATCGCTAAACAAACAAAAATTGCTGCCCACATTGAACGAGTACGAAGTTGCTTAGAAATAGCCGCTCCAATAGTTTCAAAACGTTCTTCATGAACACGATTTTCTTCACCACCAAATTCATCACGCAAACCACCTAAAACTGCTTGATGTTCATCTTCAGTTAAAAATTGCATTCTAATAATCAAACCATTATCCCCTGTTCTTTGCACTACTGGATTTTCTATTTCATGATCTACTAAACTAGTTTTAATCTCACTTACTTCTGGACGATTATCAAAAGATAATTCCATTAAAGAACCACCGGTAAAATCAATTCCTGGTTTAAGACCAAGTGTAAAAAGTAAAATAATACTTATCACTACAAAACTAGCACTTAACCCAACCCAAATTTTTGAATATGTAATAAAAGGAATGTTCATATTATTATTTTTTCTTATAACCTAAGAATAAGATATTTCCTTCTTCTTTAAACCAAGGAAATACTAAACGCATAATTGTTCTGGTAATAATAAAGGCTGTAAACATTGAAACCAAAACACCAAGAGCAAGTGTAACAGCAAAACCTTGAATAAATCCGGCACCAAACCAAATCAAGAACGCACAACTAATTAAAGTGGTAATATTACCATCACGAATTGAACTCCAAGCGCGGATAAAAGCTTCTTCCATCGCTGTCTTCAAACTTTTTCCTTCTTTTAATTCTTCTTTTAATCTTTCAAACACCAGTACATTCGCATCCACCGCGATACCAATAGATAGGATAAGACCAGCAATACCAGACAGAGTTAATGTTACTCCAACTAATTTAAATATTGCCAATACCAAAGCTGCATAAATCGTTAGAGAAACTACCGCTAACAACCCAGGTAATCTATAATACAAAATCATAAATAAAATTACGAAGATTAATCCAATAATCCCTGCTTTAAAACTTTTTTCTAAAGAATCAGCTCCCAAAGTCGCATCAACTTTTTGTTGAGAAATTAAATCAATCGGAACTGGAAGAGCACCTGAATTTAGACGACGAGATAAAAGCTTAGCTTCATTCAAATCAAAACTACCAGAGATGACGGCGCTACCACTCATAATCGCTTCATTTACAACTGGAATACTGATTGGAACTCCATCTAAAAATATAGCAACTGGTTGTCCAACGTTACGGCCAGTGATATCAGCAAATAAATCTGATCCTTCTTTATCAAATTTTAAACTAACTTGTATTTCACCAGTTTGATAATTTTCTGTTATTTCAGCTCTTTCTAATTGTTTACCCGATAAACCAGTATTTTTCCATTCTTCTGTTGGAGGCAAAATATCAGTTTCTTTTTTTGTATTTACAAGAATACGAGCTACTTCATATTCTTTTTGAATTCGCTCATCTATTTTTAAAATTAAATGATAACCATATTCTGTTTCAACAATATCTGAAATTGTATTATTTTCCATTGCAAAAACAACTTCTTCAAATTCTTTTACCATTTGTCCTTCACCAAACCAACCTAGATCTCCTTCTCTTTCTGCTCCACCTGGTTCAGTTGTATATTCTTTTATATACTCAATAAAATTTTCTGGAACAGCTTCGGCTTTAATTTTTTCCATTCTTTCTTTTGCTTCACGCTTACTATATAAAGGCTCATCACACCCATTAGAACCACGATAACAAATTAATAAATGAGAAGCTTGAACTTGTTTAGCTCCATCGCGTTCACTAATTTTCTTAACTAGGTTAAGACCAGTAAAACTTGTTAAAGGTTCAGTTGTGTATTCATCAACTGCATGGCTATCTGCCCAAGTATAAATTTCTGGAAATAAGTTTGCATTTATAAAACCTAGATTACCTTCATTCACTTTACTTCTTTCATCTTCTGAATATTCTGTTGCAAGAGCACCAAAATCTGCTCCATTTTTTAATTTAACTAGAGCTTCATTAATTTTTTTACCAGCAATACCATTAAAATCATCTAACTCTTTTCGTTCTTCTGTAGTTAAATCACGAGCTGGAACATCATTTGCTTCTTTAAATTCTAAAACTGGAGTTTCTCCAATCATACTAATTGCCTGACTAACATCAGCTACACCTGGCAATTCCACAATAATACGATAATCATCTCCAACTCTTGTTGTTTGAACTAAAGGTTCTGCTACTCCCAAACCACCACGCACTCTTCTTTCAATTACATCTCTTACCCCTTCAACAGAATCAGCTCTTTCACTATCTTTAAGACCGGCTGTATTTGCTTGATATACCAAATGCGCCCCACCTTGTAAATCTAATCCAAGATTAAAACCAGCTTCTGGTAAGCGTGGAATACCAATATTTGCATTATTATTAATCCAATCAATTCCTTGATTTGCATTTCCAGGAAATACAACCACTAAACAAAGCAAAAACATAGCAACAATTCCTGCTACTTTACTTCTTAGCTGTGAACGAGTTGAACTTTTTATTCTTTTTTTCTTATGAGCCATATTTTTTACTATTCAGGTTCTTTTTTAACAATTTAAACAATGTTAAGATGTTACATTATCTTAGTGTTTTTTGCAAGTGGACAACTACTTTCCACAACATTTCTTGTACTTTTTACCAGAACCACAAGGACAAGGGTCATTTCTCCCTACCTTCTCCCCTTCTTCATTTCTTACTTTATTTGATTGATTGCCTTTATCAGTAACAGAGTTTTTTTCAGCTCCTTTTAAAACCATTTTACTCTTTTCCATTACACTTGGTGCCATTTGCAAACCTAAACCAACTTTATAAATTGAATAAACAACTTCTTTTTGAATCAAAGCAAGAAGTTCATTAAACATATGATAGGTTTCTTTTTTATATTCTACCAAAGGATCACGCTGACCATAACCACGAAGACCAATACCAGTTCGTAGGTAATCAATCGCCACCAAATGATCTATCCATAGGTTATCAATAGAACGAATCAAAATTTGTTTTTCAATTTCAAACATCATTTTTTGATCTTCTACTTTTGTAACTAAAGTTTCTTCATACTTTTTATTAGCCACTTCCATTAAATATTCTATAATATTTGTTCTTGCTTTTACTTCATCCAATTTATCATCACCACCAGTCTTAAAATCTAATATTTTTTGTTTTTCATCTCCACTAATCGGGAAAATTGTTACAGCAGTCTCATAAACCTCCTGCATATTCCATTCTTTATGATCTTCACCATTGGTATGAAAAGAAACAAAATTCTCTATCTCCCCTTCAATCATTTCAAAAATTAAATCTCTTAAAGTTTTTTTAGTATCTCCTTCTTTTTTCTCATCTTCATATACTTCCAAAACTTCTCTTCTTTTTTTATAAACCACTTCACGATGACGATTTAAAACATCATCATATTCAAGCAGATGTTTACGAGAATCAAAATGAAATCCTTCCACTTTTTTCTGAGCAGATTCAATCACTTTGTTTAATGTTTTATGTTCAATAGCAGTATCTTCTGGAACTTTCAAAGTTTTCATTATTGATTTAATTCTGTCCCCTGCAAAAATTCTCATTAAATCATCATCAGTTGAAAGATAAAATTCAGTTTCACCTGGATCACCTTGACGACCAGCACGACCACGAAGCTGATTATCAATACGACGAGATTCATGACGCTCAGTACCAACAACATACAAACCACCTAGGTCTTTAATCTTTTGAGATTCTTTTTCATCTGGTGGATTACCACCTAAAATAATATCAACACCACGACCAGCCATATTTGTCGCCAAAGTAACGGAACCATTTGCACCAGCTTGAGCAACAATTTCTCCTTCTCGTTCATGATTCTTCGCATTCAACGCTTCATAATTTACCCCTTCTTTATCTAAATACATTCCTAATAATTCATTTTTTTCAACCGAAACAGTACCAATCAAAACTGGCTGACCTTTTCCTTGTAATTCTTTTACACGTTTTGCAATCGCTCGAAGTTTTGCATCTTCTGTATTGTAAATCTTATCAGCATGATCTGTTCTATCAATTTCTTTATTCGTTGGAATAACAGAAACTTCTAAACCGTAAATTTTATTAAATTCTTCCGCTTCAGTGACGGCAGTACCAGTCATACCACCTAATTTTTTATACATTCGGAAATAATTTTGAAAAGTAATTGTCGCCATCGTTCTACTTTCTTTTTGAATTTTAACACCTTCTTGAGCTTCAATTGCTTGATGTAAACCTTCACTATATCTTCTTCCAGGCATTTTACGACCAGTAAACTCATCTACAATTACCACTTCATCATTTTCCACCACATAATCACGATCACGTTTAAACAAAGCTCTAGCTTTTAAAGCTTGTTCTACATGATGCACCATTTTAATTCCACCTTCCGCATAAATATTTTCTACCCCTAACCAACCTTCAATTTTTTTAATACCAGGATCAGTCAAGGTAGCCGCTCTCATTTTTTCATCAATATTATAATCATCATTTTCTTTCAAACGTTTAACAAGACCAGAGAATTGATAATACATTTCACCCGCTTCTTCTGAAGGTGCGGAAATAATTAAAGGAGTACGAGCTTCATCAATTAAAATTGAATCAACTTCATCAACAATTGCAAAATAAAAAGGACGTTGAACCATTTGTTTCAAATCCCCCACCATATTATCTCTCAAATAATCAAAACCAAATTCATTGTTTGTTCCATAAACAATATCACACTGATATGCATCTGCGCGTTCACAATCTACTAGATATTCATCTTCTACTTTAAACATTCCTTTTTTATCCCTTTCCTCATCTGCTTCACTTCCTTCTTCCAAACCAATCTTGTTTGCATTATATTTAAAAGATGTATTTAAATTTTGAATAATTCCCACTGACATTCCAAGAGAATCATAAATCTGAGCCATCCAAACAGCATCACGTTTTGCTAAATAATCATTAACAGTTACCACATGAACACCTTTACCTGACAAAGCATTTAGATAAACCGGTAATGTTGCCACTAAGGTTTTTCCTTCACCTGTTCTCATTTCTGTAATTTTTCCTTGATGCAAAACAACCCCACCAACAAGTTGAACGTCGTAATGACGCATTCCTGTTATTCTTTTTGATACTTCACGAACAACAGCAAAAGCTTCTGGTAAAATATCATCAAGTGTTTCTTTATTTGATAATCTATCTTTAAATTCTTTAGTTTTACTTTTTAATTCTTCTATGCTTAAAGCCTGCATTTTTTCTTCCAATGCATTGATTTCCACTACAATCGGATCTATACTTTTTGTTGAGGCAATATTCGGATCACCAAAGATTTTTGTTAAAAATTTCATAATTTTTATTATTTTTCTTACTTTTAACACATATCATCCTGAACTTGATTCAGGATCTTTTTTTATATTTATTTTATCTAACTGTGCTTACTTAGAAAGATCTTGATTTTCATCAAGATGATAACCTAGATTTATTACAAACAATAAATTCAGGTAGACATATTTTAGCAAATCTAAAGGAAAAAAGCAACCCCGCTTAGAAACTACTAAAATATAAATATTTTCTGTTTCTAACGAGACAAGTGATATCAAAAAACTGCTTAATTGCAGTTTTTTATTAATATAATCAATTTAAATTTTTTAAATTCTCACGTACTTTTTCTAATTCTTCTGCATCTTTTTTTGCACCTTCTTCTGTCATTACTTCCATATCTATTTTTACGTTATGCCTAGCTGGTGGTTCTGGTGATTCTGGTGATTCTGATTTAGACATATCTAACTTATCTGCTTCAAAATCATCACTATCCCCTTGAACTTTAAATTCTCCTACATTTCTTTTGGTTTTAGAATCACTATTTGGATATTCCCCTATTCCTTCTCTCATATATTTTAAGTTAAAACTTACATACTAATTTTAACTTTTTTTAATAAAAAAAACAAGGGTCTCGAAAGACCCTTTAGAACTCAAACCTTTTGGTAAACGAATCAACCCAACAATCGATTTTTTTACCAAGCTCCTTATTATCCAAAACATAACTTAATTTTGTTTTTGACAAAAGACTAAGCCATGCCAATAAAGGAGTAAAAAAGAAAATCACTTCCGGAACAAACCACTCCTCTGGATAAAGAACCATGGAACGAGCCATAAACAGCCCAAAAGCTGTAAACATAAAAGCCGTTTTGGTTTTTCCAACTCCAGTGGCTTTAGAACCACGCATCCAAGTTTTCATCGCTTCTTTAACTTGAGTTGTAGTTCTAAATGGCGGACGTATCACTGTCCCAACCGTTTCTGCAACCAAACTCGCAATAAATAAAATAATTGATACAATAACCCACCACAACTGAAATGGCGACATTACAACTTGAACAAACAAACCTGGAATAGCCTGTAATTTATCTGCCATTGGGTCTAGCCACTCCCCGATTGAAGTTTTTCCAGAATAATTCAGTTCAATCCAGAAAGTTTGTAAACAAGGATTGTCAGCAAAAACTGTACAAACTGGCAAATCACTTGCTCGAGCCAAACGACCGTCAGTACTGTCTAACATCAAAGCTGTTGTCAAACAAATAATTGCCTTAATAACCTCAGCATCAAATCCATAGTAAATTCCAATGTAAAACAATGGAATTCGCCATAGCGTTACCCAGTTTGGTGAAAGTCCTGGCAATTTTCCGATAACAGCAAGCCAAGAACTCGGCACTTTAAGCAATACCACCACGATAGTGGCAATGATTAATAAAGCTTGTACAATGATATAATCCATCACCACTCTCCCTTCTTTTTTCCTGTTAAATTTTTAAACAACGATAAATTATTATAAAACAAAAATCAAAAAAAGTCAACCTCGCCCTTGAATTCCCTCCTTGAGGAGGGTTAGGGAGGTGTTATTTTTTTAATAGATAACACACCCCCTAGCCCCTCTCTAGAGGGGAATTGAATGTATTATTATATATATTTATTTCAGCACAAAAACCTTATCATTTCTTCTGACTCTTTTTTCTACTTTTACCCCAACCAACTCACCCTTTTTACCATTCTTAAAATCTTCACCTTCTTTTTGTATCGAACCTACAGTTTGATTAAGATATGTTGTATTCCCTTCAATCATTAAATTATCTCCAATTTTCAACCCACGACTTTCCAAAGAAATTTCTGCCACATCTATTTTTGAATAATATTTTTTAACATATCCCACCATTAATTTTTTTGTTGTAGAAATATTTCCTGAGTGATCATAACTTATTCCATCAGGTCCTGGAGTACCAAAATAAAAACCTGTTGAAAATCCACGATTATAAACTCCTTCTAATTCCTTTTTCCATTTCTTTGCTTTTTCTTTTGTAAAACTTCCATCAAAATAGGCATCTACCGCTTCACGATAACATTTAGCAGTCACTTCAATATATCTCGGATCACGACGACGTCCTTCAATTTTAAAACTATTAATCCCCGCTTTTATTAATTCTGGAATATATTCAATCAAACACATGTCTTTAGCATTCATAAAATATTTTCCTTCTGTTGCAATTTTATTCCCCTCATCATCTGACAAAACCCATTCTTTACGACAAGGCTGAGCACATGCTCCACAATTTGCAGACTTTCCATATAAATATGAAGACAAAAGACAACGCCCTGATACAGACATGCACATTGCCCCGTGCACAAAAGTTTCAATTTCGTACTTACCTACTTTCTTTTTTAATTCTTTAATTTGCTTTAAAGTCATTTCTCTTGCCAACACAACCCTACTTGCTCCAAGTTTTTTATAAAATAATGCCGTTTTCCAATTTGAAACATTAGCTTGAGTTGAAATAAAAAACTTTTGTTTATATTCTCTACAAATTTCAATCACTGCAGGGTCCCAAACAATTACTGCATCCACCCCAACTTGTTTTGCTTTTTTAATAACTTTTTCTGCTTTTGGAATATCTGGATTATATGCTACGGCATTAACAGTTAAATATGCTTTGATATTATATTTATGACACTCTTTCACAAACTTCCCTAAATTTTTCAAATCAAAAGCATTAGCATTGGCACGCATCGTTAAATCAGACACACCAAAATACACCGCGTCAGCATAGTCTTTGCACGCTTCCAAACTCGCCCAATCTCTAATTGGCGACATTATTTCTAGTCCCAAAGGGATCTTTAATTTAGATTTTTTTATTTTCATTTCTTCCAATCCTTAATCTTTAAAACTTCCCCTCTCTTCTCAAAGACAACTTTTTGTTCTTCGCGCCACCCTAATTCTTTCACC
>Ga0208904_1000316_pt1 | contig 42217 bp, 78 predicted proteins | sample AntAceMetag02UKB_FD_184774 | JGI IMG/M metagenome (GOLD analysis project Ga0208904, IMG submission 184774) | Saline lake microbial communities from Ace Lake, Antarctica - Antarctic Ace Lake Metagenome 02UKB (SPAdes) (version 2) | ecosystem: Environmental > Aquatic > Non-marine Saline and...
AATTTATTGTAAACTTTTTTTGCAATCTATTTTATTCATCTTTGGAAAAACGACTTATTTTATTACTCTCGCTTGCCATTCATCTATTGAATTATTAGAAAGAATAGGATTTGACGAGGCAACAGCGACAGTTGCTCAGATTAGAGATATTTTAAAAATATCACATAATAAGGCATATGAAATTTATCAAAAACATCACGATAAAATAACAAGAAAGAAATTTACGATCTTTAATTATACGGATGAATTACCTTCCGAAGATGATGAGCAGTAAAAAACCGCAAGACTGCTAAAACAAAGGTAAAACATGCATAAAACATGCCAAAACAGAGGTAAAATAACAACAAAATAAAACAAAAACAAAATGCCAATACGATCACCACCACAGTAAAATTTTTCATGGGTAACTTTTCCACTCTATTACCCATGACAATTCTCTCATGGGTAAAATCTTCAATTTCTTACCCATGAGAAATATTCTATGTTAAGAAAAGTGGAAATAGTTAACATTACCAAATTTAAACAAAAACAAAAATGACCAGAAGAAAATACGATCACCATGCAATAAAAATAGGAATTAAGAAAGACGAACCATACCAAAATAAGGTAGTCATCAGCAAAAATGCACTTTGGGACGTTGTAGGCAACTCAGTTGTCACGATTAGACTAGTAATTGAATCAAAAGAAGATCAAAAAATGAAAGATAGCATTATTTTAGAACAACTTGAAAAAATGATGACATCTTTTGAAAAACTTTTTAAATAATCTTAACACAAAAAAAATGAAAAAATTCATTCAACATAAATTCTATTTATACACAATTGTTCTTGCGATATTAATAAATTATGCTCTAACGTATATAGTTGAATCTTATTTGATATTTATGAAAGTGGTATAATTAAACTTATGTGATACGCAATATGAACAACTAATTTAACTAGAATTTACAAAACTAAAAAACGCTTTAATAAGCGTTTTTTTTGTGTTTTATTTTCGCTTTATAATTGAATTTCTACTATTTGATTTTTATTAAATATTGTTATAAGTTTTTCAGTGATGCATTTTTATCTTTCATTTTTGGCAAAAAAGAGCAGACAGTTTTTCAAAAGTAGGCAGTTTTTCAAAAATTGTTTCTTTGAGATGCATCATCTGTCTGTTCTTTTTTGTTGAAAAAAAGCAATTTTGCTAAAATAAACCAAATATTATGAATTATGGAATACCAAAAAAAAATATAAAATATTACACCGAAAAAATAGGTGAAAGATTTTACAAATTAAGGAAAATTGGAGCAAATGAAGACAATGCAATAAAGATCATTATAAAAGAAATGAGTCCACATCCATCAAGCCCCGACTATAAGGCGTTTGAAACAACCTTGTCACGAATAAGGAATGATCTCAGGAAAATCAAGAATTTTGAAAAATCATGTTGCAATAAATAAAAATATGAGCGGATGGATAAAGCTACACAGGCAATTAATAAATTCAGATCTTTGGAAAAATTTAAATTCTAAACAAAGAGATGTTTTTATTAATTGTTTAATATTAGCAAATCATGCTGATAATAATTGGGAATGGGGGAGTAATATTTATAAATGTAAAGCTGGTCAATTTATAACATCACTAGAAAAATTAAAGAGAAAATGTTCGAGTGAGGTAAAAATACAATCGGTAAGGTCGGCTCTCATCAAATTTGAAAAGTGGCATTTTTTAACAAACGAATCAACAAAGACAGGAAGGCTAATTACTATCTTAAACTGGGCTAAATATCAACATGATGATTGCGACACTAACAAAGAACCCAACAAAGAGCTAACAAAGAGCCAACAAAGAGCTAACAAAGAGCTAACAACTAACAAGAATGATAAGAATGAAAAGAATGAAAAGAAAAGAACAATGGAGAAAAAAAAATTTCTTGATTATGTTTTTTTATCAGAAAATGAAGAAATAAAACTTTTAGAAAAATTTGGATTCATTAAATTTAATGCTTGCGTTGAAAAACTAGATAATTTTATTCCAAATAGCGACAAGGGCAGAAAATACAATGATCATTACAGAGTTTTGCTTGGCTGGGTAAATGATTGGTATGACAAAGAAAATAAATCAGAAAGCAATATTACTCCCATAGTTCCGAATTGCTAATTTTACATTTTTTAAAAAAACATGGATACACAAATAACAAAAACAATAAAAACACATAAGCTTATCTGGGAAGATAATACAAAAAAGCCATGGTATATAACAATCGAAAAATATTCTTTTTTATCTGTTTTTTTACGTGATAGAGAATTTAAGGCAAATGATTTTATTCCCGATCAAGAACATCAAGAAACATACAAAAAAAGGGATATAAAGCGAATTGAAAAAATAAAACAAGAAGAAAGGGAGGGCTTTAAAAATAGCATTCATAATATCTCTTTTGATGAAGATTACAGAAAAATTATTAAGAAAGAAAAGTTTCAAAAATGGTTTTCCGAAAAAAGAAAAGAATATCATAATAATCCTAGTTTTAAAGTTTCTTTTAGAAAAACAAACCCAGCTGTCAGTTTCCAATTTGATTTTATTCATAAAAAACCAAATTCAACGCTAAAAGAGCAAGTAGAGGCATTAAAGGAATATACTAAATCAAATTTTAGAGAGTTCTCTCATTTTGTAAAATAAACATGAAAGTATTTAGTGCATTATGAATTTGTAAACGGAGTGCGAAGACTTACTCCGAAAGAATGTGAGAGGTTGCAAGGATTCCCAGATCTTTAAATGCCTAGGAAATGCCGTTACCGTAAATGTAGTTGAAGCTATTTTAAAGAAATTACTACAAAACAAATAAACAATCTGTCAACAAGAAAGAAATGTTTTACATTGTTTTTTCTAAAATAGTAATGTAAATTAAATTTGTAATTGATTGAGAGCAACATAAAAAATTACTTATGAATTTGTTCCAATTAAATTTTATAAACCTTTATTTAAATAAAAATGATCAAGAAAAGAGAATTTAAACATCAAATGAAATTGTATTTTTCAGAAGTTGAATGGTTAAAAATAAAAGAACTAAAAAAGAAAACTTGGTTGATCACAAATACAAATTTTGTAAAATTTTGTATTATTCATTCAGAGATTATCTTTCATAAATTAGCAAATAGTAAAAATGAAATTTGAAGAACTTAAAAAAATAGGCAAAGAAAACGGATTTGATATTGATGTTATTAAGGAATTTAACACGATAAGGATTGAAATTTGGGATGATGAAGCAAGCGTAGAGAGAGACCCGAAAATAACAGAAATATATTTTGAAAAAGGAGAAGAAAGTTTATTGTTCCCAGAAGTGGCAAAAAATGTTAGCAAAGGTGGTAAATATTTCAATGAAAGAGAATAAGGAATATTTCCGTTTTATGTAAGTTTACAAAATTTTTCAAACAATATTATGAAATTAGAAATCAGAAAAGCACAAAGAAAAAAAGCAAAAATAAAACTTGGACTCTCTGGGGCAAGCGGATTTGGCAAAACCTATTCTTCCATATTATTAGCAAAAGGATTAATCGGAGATTTGTCAAAAGTCGCAATAATTGACACAGAGAACGGAAGTGCTGATTTGTATGCACACTTAGGAAATTATAACGTAATAACACTAGAAGCCCCATATTCACCAGCACGATATGTTGAAGCGATACACGCTTGCGAAAAGGCAGGTATGGAATTAATAATTATTGATTCAATCACGCATGAATGGGATGGAAGTGGGGGATGCCTCGAAATGGTAGATCAAGTCACAAAATCATCGGGAAATAAAAATAGTTATATTGCCTGGGGAAAAATAACCCCATTACACAAGTCTTTTGTCGACACAATATTACAAAGTAAGTGTCATATTTTTACAACAGTTAGAAGAAAACAAGATTATGATATGAACAAAAACGAAAAGGGAAAATTACAAGTTCAAAAAGTAGGAACTAAAGAAATAACAAGAGAGGGATTTGAGTATGAGCTAACTGTGAATTTAGAATTTACAAATGATGCTCATTATTGCAAAGCATCTAAAGACAGAACTGGTTTATTTTCGAGTGATATGCCATTTATTATTACAGAAGAAACAGGAAAAGTTCTTAAGAAATGGTGCGAAGGGGAAAAGGTAAAAATGATTGATGAGAAAAAAAGAAAAGAAGCTTTTGCTTGTTGGGGGGAATTGGCAAAAATCTTGCGGTACGATACCGAAAAATCAACCACGCAAAGAAAAAACGCATTAAAATATTATTATGAAAAAGACAGCTTGAAAGATCTTGAATATTCAGAGGCTCTCGATTTTATTGAAAAAATAAGAGATAAGATCAAAGAAAGAGATAAAAACGCAACTGAATTTGCTAATGATTTAATGCCAAAAATTCAAGAAATACAACAAGCTGAAAATGTAAAAGGATTAAAAGAAGATTTAGAAAAAGAAAATGCAACAAATAAATAAAAATTATTGCAAGTGTGGCAGAGAAATAAAAAAGAATACTTACCCTCCGACTAGAATTTGTGTTGATTGTGTTATTAATTCAGATTGTAATTGCTTTCAAGAATTAATGGACGAAGAAACAAGCGGAGGAAATTAAATTTTAACCAAAAAACTATGAAAACTGAATTTTTTAAAAAAAGGATTAAAGAGAAAGCAAAAAAAAGGTGGTATGATCTTATAACGAATTTTTTAGTAAAGAGAGAGGATTGCCCTATATTAAAAAAATTTGAGATAGAAGAAGAAGGTATAAAATTAGGGTTGTTAGGTGACAATTTTGATACTAATGATGAACTGGGAAAAATAGACATAGCAGAAATAAAAGAAGAAATGATAAAACAATATGAAAAAGAAGAAACTGAGAATATCCTAAGTGAATTAGATGGAATCGCACATTTATTTAAACAAGAAGATACTTCTAACATGCCATTTTAAATTTAATCCAAAAAACTATGTCAAATAATGTAATATTATCACTAATGATAAATTTTTCTACAATAATTTTGTGCATGGAATATTTACGGATAAAATGAGAAATAAATATAATAATAAAAAATGCGTTATTGATGGCATAAAATTTGATTCATTAAAAGAGGGTCGAAGATTCAGAGAATTAAAATTATTAAGAAGTGCCGAAAATAAATGTGACAGAGTTGTAAAAATAATCACTCAGCCAAAATTTACTTTACATGAAGGATTTACTGACAAAAGCGGAACTTGGCACATTGCTATTCACTATATTGCTGATTTTTGGGTGTTTTACGCAGACGGAAAAGAAGAAATAGAAGACGTAAAATCAGCAAAAACATTTACGACTAATGTTTACAAATTAAAAAAGAAGCTATTTAAAAAGAAATTTCCCAACTTAATTTTTAAAGAAATTTATTAAAAAAACCATGCAAACAAAAGAAGACATTCAAAGGCAAATTTACAATCTAACAATGCGACTAAAAATGATGTCTATAAGTGACTCATCTTATGCTGAAACTTGGGACAAAAGAGTAGACCTAAAAAGTGAATTACATAAAGTTGAAAAACGTATTAGCAACCATCTAGCTAGAAAAATTTATGAAGTAGCAAAAGAAAAAGGTATCAAATTGCCTAAAAGTGAGTGTGTTTGGGAATTTCCTGGAGTAGATAGCTTAAGACCAAAGGGGAGTGAATACGATTCAAGGCTTGAATATTCCGAAGATGCAGACTCAAATGATACTATGATTTATCCAGCCTATGATTCTTCCGAGTTAGAAAAGGAATTACCAAGCTGGATACAGCAAGTAAAAAGGGGGAGTACGTGGCAGATATCTTTTGTGATAGGCTCAGAATTGTACACTCTATCAAAGAATCACTCTGTTTTTTCAAGCTCAGAAATAGAAGCTAGAGGAAAAATGTATTTGTATTTACTTCAAAATGATTTACTAAACTATCCACAAGTGTAATTGTGCAAAGTTAAAATATTAATTAATAACTAATGATCAGAAAAACTGGAGAATACGACGAAGACGGCAATGAAATAATTATCAACGAAGGGGCTTGTTGCGGAGTATTTGGAGCAAAAAAAGGTAGTGAGAATAAGGAAATTGCTAAAGTTAAAAAAATAACATAACTTTAAATTTTACCAATAAATAAAATGGATAAAAAAATATTATCACAAATGGAATTAATTAAATCAGAAAAATGGGCTTTGGTTAAACTTCAAGTTAAGAAAAAGAGGCTTTGCATATTAGCACAAATTGAATTAGTAAAATTATTAGAAAAAATAACATAACTTTAAATTTTTACCAAACTACAGGATGAATAAAAAAATAACTAAAAAACAAGTTGAGAATTGGCTTGAGGAGAGAGTAGAATATTATCAAGGTATTTTTATTGATTCTGAAATAGCTTATGATGAGGTTTCAGAAAAAAAGCAAGAAAAACTACAAGAGAAGATGGATATTGCACAGGAAAAAATTGATACAATAGAAGAAATGATTGATTCATTAAATGAAATAACATGAACAAACAAAAAAAAATCATCGGCAGAGAGATTGAATTTAGGGGAAAAAGAGTTGATAACGGTGAGTGGGTTTTTGGGTATTGTCTTACAAGTCTTGATATAGGCGAACATATATGCCACCTAATAAGACAAGTGGGTACAGGTGGTGGATATAATGATTGGATAGTTAGCCCTGAAACAGTAGGGCAATACACAGGACGAAAAGATAAAAAAGGTAAAAAACTATTTGACGGAGATTTTATAGATGTAGAGGGAATCCCTGCACTTATCTCTTGGAATCATGAATCAGCTCTTTTTATTGCCACAGAAAAAACAAAATATGAAGATTGGAGAATGGGGAATTGTTTTAGTAGGTATGAAAAAATCGGAAATAAATTTGACAATCCAGAACTTTTAAAAATACTATGAAACCAAAAATAAATGATAATAGGGCAATAATAATGTTCTTTGTAGTTTTAGCTTTTATTGGCATGATAGCTTTTCTTAATAAAACAGAAACAAAAGAGATAGAAGAAAAAGCGGTAAAAATGCAAGAAGTTAAGGAGGGCGTTGATTATGATGTTTTGGAAACTAAAATAGATATGATCAATGATGTTAAAATAAAAATCATTTCTAATATAGCAATTCCCATTCTCCATGGTGAAAAAATAGTCAAAGGATTCTTTGAATCTAGCACTAAAACCCTTTACTTAACAAAAGGCTACAAAGCGGACTTGCACACGTTTTTACATGAAGCAGGGCATATGTATTGCATTAATAAGTTAGCGAACCACACGGAGCAATGTGCAATCAATTTTCAAGAAATTTGTGTAGGTAAGGGTAAAAATCTTCCGTTATGCTTAGAATTAAAACAATATTTTAATAAGAATTTAAAAAACTAACTATGAACAACAAAACAACAATTTGGATAGCATTTTATGCAATGATGACTTTTCTTTGTCTGCTATTTTTCTCAGTATTATTATTTATTTATGCTGTAGTTTCTGACTATAATTTTACATTAATATCCATCTCATCAGGATTAGTAACATCCTCTATTAGTGGACTGACCTTTGTCTCGACAACTTATTTTTTTTACATAAGCATAAAAGAAGAAATTGAAGGATTATCTAAAATTAACCAAAAATAACTATGGAAGAAACATTATCAATAATAGCATTATGTGGCTTATCCTATGTGATAGCTAGCACTATCGCTGAAATTATCTCAAATAACAAAAAATAACTATGCAAGAAACATCTGATCAAGTTGCAAATGGCTATAACTTTGCTGGATTCATAATTTTAATTATTATTGTTCTCGTCTTTATTTATCTCAATAAAAAAGACAAAAAGATTGCACAAAATCTAAAAGGAACTATTCCGCCAGAAAGTAAGAAGAGACAAAAGTTAATATAACTTTTTATATTATAATTTAATTTTAACAAAAAAAACTATGGAATACAGAATACTAAAAAAAATAATAGGATTATTGATGGAATATGCAATTCCGTCACTTCCTCCGCACGACTTTGAAAAACTAGAAAAAATTACAGATAAATTATTAGAGAAATATAAGAAATAATTTTACATTTTAACCAAAAAGCCATGTCAGATAAAAAAATGATAATTACAATTAAGCATCATCAAGATGATGATATAGGAATGTGCAAGGTTGGAGCGATTAGTTTTGGCTACGATCCATCAATCCTTAAAGAATATGTAGAAAAATATGGAGCAGTTGATCTCTTAAGAACTTTGAATTATTTTATCATTGAAGTAGTAGGGATTGATAATAAGAATAAACTTGAGAAGATTAACAAAGATAATAAATGTAAATTATGAAAAAACTAAAATCACATACAAGTTCTATTGTGCAAAGTTAGAATTTTTAAAAAAATTTAAATAAAAAAAACCATGATAACATTCGAGGAAACAAAAAAGAAGATAAAGATATTAGAAAAATTTATTAAAGATTTAAGAAAAGATATTAAAGATATTGATAAGAAAGACATGAGTATTGGTATTGATATTTGTATCCATGTTGTTGTTAAGAGGCGATATAATGGGATGGCTAAAGAAGATGTATTAAAATTAAAAAGAAATCTCTTAAAAGAAAATTATAAAAAAACACACTTTAAGGAAAATGAAGAAACTGCTAGTTTTACTACTTATAAAAAAAATAAATTTACAATTTTCATAGATTCATGATATTTGGAGAGATAATTTTGGCGTTCTTAATGATCTTCACTTTCAATTTTCAAGATCTGAAAAAAGAAAAGTATCTAGGAAATTATAAAGTGACTACTTATTACACTCCCGTAAAAAATCAGAGTAGATATTACGAGGGAAGCTATGCGAGGGATTATGAAATTAATTGTTCGGGGAATTGCCTTATTACTGCTAGTGGTCATAAATTAAAAAATCAAGATTCATACAAAGTTTTGGCTTGTCCTAAGAGTTTTAAATTTGGCACAATTATAAAACTTCATACAAGAATCGGAATATTAAATGCAGTTTGTCAAGATGTTGGGGGAGCTATTAAAGGCAAAAAATTTGATTTGTGGGTAGGAATTGGGGAGGTAGGGATTAAAAATATTACAACTTATAACAATACTAGAGCTTATTTATTAATTTAAAACAATAAAACCATGACTAAAACCCAAAAAATTGCCAAAGGCGTAGCTCTTATTACAGAGTTATTAAATAGAACAATTGAGCCAGAACAATATTTATTCAAAGATATAAAAATTGATTGCTATGATATTGATGTAATAAATGCAGATGACGAAGAAATTGATTTTGAAATAAGTTTTGCGGACAGAGCAAATAAAAAAGAGATTAATTTTATATTAAGAATTAACATAGAAAAAGAACTTTTCAAGATAAATATTTATGAAGATATTTATGAAGAATTTGACCAATATGATTATAGTATTTCTATCTTTTGGCGACAGTTGCTTTTTAGTGCGTTAACATCATAAAAAATTTATTAATTTTTAACCAAAAAACATGTTCGCAATAATATTTTACATATCAATATTTGCATTACTTTATGTGATTACAATATATATTCAGAGGGAAATAAAAAAGGAAGTAAAAAAGGAAATTGAGAGAATGATTGAGAAATAATTTTACAAATAATACAATGACAATTTACGAAAAAATTCGGCAAATCAGAAATGAGAAGTTTCCGCCTGAGTTAGAGGGGGGCTGTGAAATTATATATAACTCAGGTCCGAGAAAACCATTTTTAAATGCAAAAATATTAATAGATAAAGATAATGCTTCATTCTATATCGCACCCACAAGGTATTGCAACACGCCTAAAAAGATATATATCGATCAGATAAGAGAGAACCTAGGCAAGTCAGTTTCGCTTAATGATGTGCTTAGATTAGTTATTGGGAAAGTTAATGAGATCACGGATATTAATCTCTCAAAATCAATCGAAGATCAAGACGAGAAAGTTTTAAAACAAATTTTACAATTAATAGAATGATAAAAAAATATAGAAAAAAACCAGTAGTGATTGAGGCAATTTTGTTTGATGTAAAAAATATTTCAATAAAAGAAATTCATTCTTTTTGCGAAAAACATAGCCTCCCTAAATTCTCAGCTATGAGTAGTGGTGGGATTTGTGGTGCTGGAGTAGGTGATAAATTATGCAGAAAGGGGGATTATATCATCATAGGAAATAATGGGAAATTAGACGTTTGTAAACCAGATATTTTTAAAAAAACTTACCAATTAATAGAATGAAATTTATTAAAGAAAAAAAATTATGCACTTCAGAATATGTAAAAAAGTTACATGACTGGATTATTGAGAACCAAAAAGAGTATTTCACAAAAGAGAATGAAGTTAATAGCGAGGTTCATTTTAGGCATTTTAATCAAACTGTTGACAGAAAGCATTTTTGCTTTAGTAATGAAGTAATGCTAATTGACAGGCTCGTTAAAGGCGTTCACATGTATTGTATTTGCACAATTTCCAAAAATCCAAATACCGCAAGAATTACATGTGAAATACCAGTTATCGAAATAGATAAATTAAATGATGGGATGTGGAGAAATGGATATTTTTTATTACCTGAACTTTTACCAAATTAATAATATGAAAACAGAAGACAAATTAATCGGCTTAGAATTAGCAAAAAAACTACATGAAAATGGATGTAAAATTGAGAGTGAGTATTATTGGGCTAAATCCATTGATGGATGGAAAATTAAAGATAAAATTGAAATATCTTTACTGGAAGGTTCTCATCCAAAATTGAAATACCCTGCTTATGATTTAGCGTGGGATATCTGCGTTGAATATGCAAAAGAATTTTTTGGGGATAAAGCATTTAAGAAGATAGAAGAAAGCGAACAAAATAGCGATTGCGATCGTAACGGATTAAACTATACACAAGAAAGAATAATCATTCATCCTAGCATAACGCAAAAAATATTAGCATTACGCCAACAAGGCGAAAAAGAAGTTGCTGAAAAATACATATGGAAACATTGTATTTTTAATCCAGACAACAAATGATAACAATAAAACATCCAAAATGCGAAAATAAGAAATGCAATAATAATGCTAATATTTTCAAAGAATGCCCTAGATTATGTGATAATTGTGAATTAAAAAAAGATTTGAGAGATATTGAGAAAAAAATTAATAAAATTTAAACCAATAAAACTATGAAAAAAACTAAAACAGTAAGAGAAATAGTAGCAGAATATCTAAAAAAGAATAAATTTATTGGATTATGCTGTGATGATTGTGGTTGTGGTATTGATGAATTAATGTGTTGCCTTGGCGATTGTGATGAATGTGTACCCGCAACAAGCAAAAAATGGGATAAGGAGGCAGGTTGCTATGATTTTTACCAATAAAACAAATGAGAACTTACCACAACAATAAACATCGGAATATGTATGCAATTGAGATGAAAGAAGGTACAACTGGATTTGACATTGAAAGAATCAAAAACTTATTTAAAATGAGACAGATAAATTTAAGTAGGCAAATGAAAGTAAAAGCAGGCATGGTTGATATTTCCTTTGTCATCGATCAAGTGCGAGGACTTTGTAATATTAAAAAAATTTAAAAACTTAAACCATGAATGAATTTACAAAAAAAGAATTAGTTGAATTTAATAAAAAATTTAATTGGATAAATGAAGATCAGCCCATAATGTCAGAAGATGGAAAAGATGAATATGAATTAGATAACGTCAAGGATTGGATAAAAGAACATGATAAGAGACTTATTGCTCATATGACAGAAGTCATAAAGGTAGAGCAAAAAGTGGAATTTCAAAGAGAAATATATAGTCTTGATGTGCATGTTAGTCTATTTGCGTTGACATTAAAACATTTAAAAGAGAAATTATGAAAATAGGTATAATTATTAAGCAAATAAGGCAAGATAGAAAACTCACTCAAATTGAATTTTCTCATATGGCAAATATTGATTATAGTACTTTGAGAAAAGTTGAAACTGGAAAAGTTAAAAATCCAAGTGTGATATTTTGTGTAAAAATAGCAATTGCTTTAAATATTCCAATTACAGAAATAATCAAAATTGAACATTTTTTAAAAAAACCATGAATAAAAGAATACCAAGAAAGATTAAGAAAAAATTGCGAGCAAAAGCTGTTGAGGCGATGGATAAACGTCTTTGTGATGCGTTCAAAAGAAAATCTGATGCAATACCAGCAGGGAAAACAGTAAGAGATGTAATGGAAGATGAAAATATGACTATTGCAGAATTAGCAAAGAAGATGAGAATCTCTGAGAATCATATTAATTCTATCTTTGATGGAAAGTCTCCAATTACTCATATTCTTGCACTAAAACTTGAAATGATATTTGATGTTCATGCAGTATTTTGGATGAATTTAGAAAAAGGCTATCGTAAGGATTTAACAAAATTAAAACTAAAACCATGAATAAAACATATAAATATATATTGCAAAAAATCTCGTATTATTATGAACGTTATTATTTCGCAATAAGTTATATTCTTTATCTCGGAAGGTGGCAATTATCAACTCCTCTCTTGTTTGTGTGCATAGTCTATTTGCCTTTCGATGATGCAACAAAGACTATTATTGCCAATTTAATTGGCGGTTTATTCTTTTTTTGGATTGATAGATTTATTTTCACTAAGAAAGAAAAAAAAGTACTTGAACTTTAGATTATTTAGTTTAGGATAAAATAAACAAAATGAATAAAAGCAATAATGATATAGGCGTAAAAGTCAGCGAAATTATAAAAAAACTTAGGAGAGGTAAAGGTATGACAAGAAGAGACTTACAACTTGAGGCAGGTGTTTCAAGTGGTTATATTACAAAGATAGAAGAAAGGCTTTTAAGATCGCCTACTATCGCTCAATTAGAACTAATTACTAAGGCTTTGAAAATTAGTTTAGTGAAATTTTTTAAATTAATAAAATGAATATTAAAGCAACTTGCATAGGAACAAGGACAATAAAACTTGAAGAAGCAGAATTTTTTCAGAATGATAATTTTAAAACTCTCACAAAGGAAAGTTTTGAGAAACTTAAAAATTCACTTAAAAAACACGGTATATTTGTTCCGTTGTATTTTTGGAGAGATAAGAAAGCTTTGTGCGATGGTCATCACAGAGTAAGGGCATTGAGAGAGCTAAAAAAAGAAGGTTTTGAAATTGACGACTTGCCAGCAATTGATATTGAAGCAAAAGACGAAAAGGAATTAGCTGAAAAAATATTACTTATAAATTCAAAATATGCACGAATAACCGATGAAGGATTACATGACTTTGTTAATCAATTTGATTTAAATATTGAGGAGCTAAAATTTGAGATAGATTTGCCAGAGATTGATTTGGATTATGAACTAGAAGATTTCAGCGATAAAAACAAAGAAATTGATATAGAAGATTTAGGAAAGGATTTGGACACAGAATGCCCTAAATGTCATTTTATGTTTAAAAAATGAAATTTAGTTATAAATGGTTTTTAAAAAATGGCTATCCTAAAAAAAATGGTTTTAAGGTTTTTTCAACTTTTACATGTGGTGGCGGTTCAACAATGGGATATAGATTAGCAGGATTTGATGTTATTGGTGCAAATGATATTGATGCAAATGATATTGATGAGAGAGTGGCAAAAGTTTATAAAAAAAATCACAATCCAGAACTTTATTATTTATGTGACATAAGAGAATTAAATAAAAAAATAAAGAAGGCAAAAGTTGATAAGAGATTATTCAATTTAGATATATTGGATGGATCGCCACCTTGTAGCACTTTCTCTATGGCTGGAAATCGTGAGAACTCATGGAATAAAGAAAAGCAATTTGCGGAAGGTCAGAAAAAGCAAAGATTAGATGATCTATTTTTTGATTTTATTGAAACAGTAAAATTATTGAAACCTAAAATTGTTATAGCCGAAAATGTAAAAGGAATTATACAAGGAAATGCGAAAGGATATGTCATCGAAATCAAAAGAGAATTTGAAAAAATAGGTTACAGAGTACAAATATTCTTATTAAATTCTGCAACAATGGGAGTTCCGCAAAAAAGGGAAAGAATATTTTTTATTTGTAGTAGAAACGATTTAAAACTCTGTAAATTAATATTAGAATTTAAGGAGAAGTCAATTCCGTATAAAGAGATAAGAGAATTGCCAACAGAAAAAATAACCCCTTTAGATTATAAATTATGGGGGAAAAGAAGAAAAAAAGATAAATCAATATGTGACATAAATTTGAGACTTTACAATAAAAATAGTAGATTTAATTCATATATAATTAGAGAAAATGATGTAATTCCAACAATAGCAAGCAGTCATGGCTGTTGTTATATAGACGAAAAAGCAGGTAAAAAAATAAACAAAAATACATTAATTCAATGCGGAACATTTCCTTTAGATTATGATTTCTTAAATGTAAAACCTCAATATTTAATCGGAATGTCAGTTCCTCCTATTATGATGTCACAAATAGCTAATCAAATTTATTTACAATGGCTAAAATAACAAATCAATGATTTATACAAAAAAAGCCTTGATTTTATCAAAATAAAGAATATAATATAGATACAAACTAACCACAAAGCAAATGAAAAAAGGACAAACAAAAATCATAGTAGACAGAAAATTAAACAAAGTATCATTTTATAAAAATGGTAAACAGATTTTTCCAGTATCAAGCAAGGGGAATGTTGTTGAATTTGCAAACGGTGAAATGGTTTTAATCTAATATGCAAATAGACGTCACAAAACAAGAGGCAATAAGATTTAGAGAGATTGCAAAACATTTTGGATTTTCTACAGTAAAAATATTCATTGAGGAATTAGTAAATTCAAATATTGAAATAACCAAAATTTGGAAAGATGAAACATAAATATAAATTCTCAAATTCAGAGATCAAAAGAAAAAACTGGCATGCAGAAATTTTTGGAAAGAAAATTGAATCTTTTGATGAGTTTGCGAATGGTAGCGAAAAAGAAAGAGCAAAAGTGATTAAAAAAGTAATTAGAGAATCTAATATTTTACAAAAATCTTTAAAAACTAACAAATGAACAATGAAAACAGTGCGTTTCTGATCTTTAATTTATTAATGTTGAGGAAAACGAAAAAGATCACAATTAATTGTCCTACATTATCCAAACTTTTAGATGAAGTTGATAAAAATGCTAATAATGAGAGGAAAGATAATATAGGCAAAAAAATTAATGATTGTTTTAAAAAATAAATTTATGAGTGAAATAAAAAATAAAGCACAGGCAATTGTAGATGAATGTAATTTAATAGAAGGATTAAAGAGGCAATTAGAAAGCCTAGAAAAATGCAAAAAGGATAGTGACTATAAAGAAATAGCAATAAAATATTCTTCTAGTAGTTCATCGCATGGAGAAAGGATAACAACTTTAGATCAAAAACTAGATAGAGATTGTGTAAAAGAGATGATTGATGTTGCAATAAGTCATGTAAAAAAATTAATAGAATCAAAAAACTTATGACAGTTAAATAAAACAAATGAGAAAAAAAATTAAAAGAGAGACGGCGGTACATATGGAGGCTTACGCTTACTATCTGACACTAGGAGGAAAAAGGAACTTAATAAAAGTTAGTCAAAAATATATCAAAAGTATAGCAACAGTCCAAAAATGGAGCATGTCTTTCAACTGGCAAGAACGCATTGAGAAATTTGAGGAAGGAATCAAAAAGAAAATTGAGAAAGAGGCGAATGAAAAAACTTCAAAATTGATTTGTAATGATATTGAAAAATTGACAGCAAGAAAAAGTGACATAGTAAACTCTATACTTCAAGATCTTTTCGGTGGCTCAACTAGAGATAAGAAAGGAGTGATCTCGGATGTGTCACCGAAAGCAATGAGCGTATCAGAGAAAAAAAAGGCTTGGGAAATCCTTAAAACAGAACTAAAAGAGCCAACATCAATCACTAAGAATGAGAACGAAAATACAGATAAATCATACATTACAATCCAGGATTATGAAGATCAAGAATAATATTCACCCTGACGACATGAAGACAATTTTTAATAAAGATTGGAGAATGAACCATTTTTATAAGATTGTAGACAAGAACGCCAAATTGATAACATTTAAGAGAAATGATGCACAAAATGAATTAGCTGAGAATAAGACAGGTCGAGATCTTATACCAAAGGCACGTCAAAGAGGCGTTACAACTCACGAAGTGATAGAATCTTTGGATGATTGCTTATTTAAGAAAAATGTAAAATGTGGCATATTTGCTCATGAAAAATTGGTTACTACTGATATTTTTAGAAAAGCAAAAATAGCATATGAGAATATTCCCGATGAAATAAAATTGCGCAATGGTTTATGGTGGAAAAAACCAAAAACAAGTTATGATAATAAAAATCAATATCTTTTTGCTGAAAATAATTCAGAGTTTTTTGTGAGTGTTGATTATCGAGGTGGTACATTATATAGAGCTCATTGTTCAGAAGTTTCTAAGTGGAAAAATGTAAATGACAGAATGGCTGGAATATTAGAAGCCGTTCCTGAGAATGGAAAAATAACAATAGAATCAACTGGTAACGGAGTTGGGAATTGGTTTCATATTGCTTGCGAAGATGCCGATGATGAAGAAAATGAGTTTAAATTACATTTTTTAAGTTGGTTAGATCAAGCAGAATATAAGTTGAAACCATTGCCGAATTTTAAACTAACAAACGAAGAACACGACGAATGGAAAAGGCTCTGTACTATACAAAAAGAAAAAGGAAAGCCAAAAGTTACAGCTAATCAAATGTATTGGAGAAGGCTAAAAAAAAAGAGACAAAAACAATTATTTGAACAAGAATATCCTTCTGTCCTTGAGGAGTGCTTTTTGTATACAGGCAGACCAGTTTTTAACAATGTTTTGATTAAAGAATGGACAACAAGAGATTCTGCTGATTGGAGGGAAATTAAAGAAATTATAAAAGAAAGGATTATTGATGACAATTTCAAAATAAAACCGCAGACATTAAGTCTTATGAAAGATGATTTTTCAATGTGGATTCCACCTGAGCTTGATCATGAATATGTAATTGGTGCAGATATTGCTGAGGGAATATTAAAAAACACAGTGGATTCTGGTACAGGAAAAGATAATGGGGCTGATTTTACTGTCATTGATATTTTAGACAGACGAACAATGCAACAGGTAGCACAATACAGAGGAAAAGTGCCTTACGGAAAAGCTCACTTGATAATTATTGCAATGGCTAGAATCTACAATTTTGCTTTTATTGGTTGTGAAAGAAATAATCACGGCTTAACAGTTGTAAATAATTTATCAGAATCTAATTATGATCAAAATTTAATTTACACGGAAGAAATAATAGAATCAAAAAGTCAACAGAAAAAGAGGAAAAGGTGGGGCTGGTTAACTTCTAAAAAAACACGTCCAGTTATGATCGATGACTTATGCGATATGATAGATATTGACGGAATAAAGGTTTTTTCAAAATTTACACAAAAAGAATGTATGAGATTTGTTGTTAGCGATGATGGGAAGATGGAGGCACAAGAAGGCTATCATGATGATACTGTTTTCTCGCTTGGCATAGCTTATCAGATGATAAAAAGAACTGCTGGACAATTTAGAAAATTGCTAAAATTTAATAAAAATAAAGCAGGTTTTTAAAAAAGTTTGCAATAAAAAAGATATAAGGGTATTTTTTATTTATATTAACTTTTTACCAAAAAAAATATGTCTAACCTTTCACAGGTTATAGTTCGACCGATTAAAGTTCCTGATTTCGCAACTCGCAATGGCAATCTTGATAAGATGATGACAGCAATTACCACAAGATTAAATGAAACATCTTCATTCACGTATACAGCTGTCGCTACTACTCCAACGGCTAATAATGACACAGTTGATACTGCTGCACTAGGTGCTACTTTTAAGGCTGGTGACATGTGGGTAAATAACAAAGCAACAAGTGAGGATGATATTTATATTTGTAAGGATGCAACCGCCACCTCTGCGGTTTGGGAACTTCTTTTAGAAAGTAGTACTAATGTAAAATCTTATGATTCTGCAACTGCCGCACCTACTGCTGACAATGACAATGTAGATACTGCTGTTTTAGGCGTAGCATTTAATGCAGGTGATATATGGATTAAGATTAACACAAATGATATTTATGTTTGCAAAGATGCTACAGCAACCGCCGCTGTTTGGGAAAGAATGCTAGTAGAAAGAGAAACTTCATTTTTGCATACTTCAAATGTTGTTCCTACTGTTAATAATGATGGAGTAGATACTGCCACTTTAGGAGTAATTTTCAAAGTTGGTGATATGTGGATTGATTCAGTAACAAAGCGAATGTATGTTTGTAATGATATTGCAACTGGGGCTGCAATTTGGGACGCCACAGCAAAAAACACAGTTAAAGCCGCCGCCGCTCCTGCTGTGACTGATGATCTTGATCTTGGTTTTTTACCAGGTGATACTTGGGTTAATCAAACAGGACCAGCATTTTATGTTTGTATTTCAAATGCTGATGGTGCCGCTGATTGGGACGAAATAACAATTACTTGATAATTTTAAATTTTGTAATGTTCATTAAAAGCCATGCTGATAATTGCATGGCTTTTTTTGTTACTGATCATATTTTTTAATAATTGTTTAAAATTTAAATTTTATGTAACCTATAATCAAAATACATTTAGATTTTAAATAAAATTATGGCTTTTGAGATAAGACCAGCTATTGGCGACGCAGACCTTGGTTCATCAAGGACACGCCCCTTAGTTGATAAAAACGGCAATCCGATTGTTGTTAAAGAGATCACAAACGAAGATTTAAATTCACTAAAAGGAGAAGCTTTTGCATTTAAATTGCCAAAAGATGATTTTCCAACAGATGAAGATTTAGCAAGAATTAAAGCAGGTTGTGACTATGAGAAAATATTTGAAAGTTTATTTTACAATTCAGATTTAAAAAAAGCTGTCTTTGTTTTAAAGAGTTACTTCCGAAAAGATCCGCAAAAAAATCAAATTTTAACTGTTATATTTAATGCCGCTCGAACTTTATTTGTAAAAACTGTGAGATTCTTTTTAGGTGGACAAGTCACTTTTAAATTTATTAGTGAAGATTTATCTGATGAAAAAATAAAAGAAATTCAAAAAGATTTAGATAAAATTGTAAAAGAAAATTCATACAAAGAGAGATTAACAGAGCTTGGTTTAAGTTTTCAAGTATTTGGTTATTGCACTACTAATGTTTGGAGAAGTTATGAAGAATCTCTTCCCATTATTGACGAGGTTTATTACAATCAAGCTTTTCCTAAATTTAGCTTTAGAAAAAATAAATTTAAAGAATATTCGATAGGAGAATATATTGAAGTTAAACATGAGGGGAGCAAAAAGACAGCCCTTTATAGACAGAGAAATGTATTAGTACCAGTAGTCACTAATTTTAAAATAACAGATGATAATAAATTTGAAATAATTGAATCAGAAAAAAGATTATTTATTGAGCATACTCTTTGGCTAACAAAGGGAGGTAAAATTGACAGAGAAATTGATATAAATTTACTTGGTCCTGAATTTGAGCAATTCTCAAGTGATCCTACTCAAGAAACAGAATTAAATTTTATTCCTATTTTTCAAGCTAACAATTTAAAACTTGGAAAAAAGAAATTTGGAGATTCAAGCATTAAGGATATAGACAGCATATTAGAAGAGTTACAAGATTCTTTGACTCGTCTTGCTACTCAGATGGTTAAACATGCTGATGCAAAATTAGCAATTCCCTCTGGCACTCTCCCCACTATAAAAGATCCTACTACTGGAGAAAGAGTTGTTGATTACAAAGCTATGGAAGTGATATTTATGCAACCAGATCAGCCCATCCCTCAATATATTACAAATAGTAATCCACAAATAGAAAATCAGTTTAAAGAAATAGAAATGATTCTAAAGCTAATGGCTACAGCAACAGAAAGCCCTAAAACTTTTCTCGGTATTGATGATGGAGGCGGAAATGAAAAAGTTCAAACTGTAAAGGTGAGATTGGCAGAATTTTTAAGAAAGATTGAAGATTACTGTAGTACATTTTCGATCCTAAATGATGAAACATTAATGTCGGCATTGATAATGCAAGACCCTGAGCGAGATCTAGGCGAAGGTTCTAAAATTATAACAACATACAGAGAAGGCTTACCTAAAGATAAATTAGAGGAAGCAAACGCTCATTCAATTGCTTTTAACTCTGGACTAGAAAGCAAAGAGACTGCCGTAAAAGATTGGCAAGGAATAGAGGGGGGGGAACTTATTGAAGAACTGAAAAAAATAAATGAAGACGAAGAGAAAAACATGGAACAATTTAATTTTAACCCATTAAACAATGATAGCTAACGGTCAAGAATCAATTGGTAACATGAAAAATCCTCAAGGCTTTCCTTATATGCCTATTTATAGGGGTGAAAACATAGAGCCATTAAAAACGGAGGGAAAAAAGATTATTAAGATAAAAAAAATTACTAAGATTGTAAAAAAAACAATTAGTAAATATCAATTAAATTGGAAGAAAATTTATATCAATTTTTTTCTAGGTTGGTTAATACTATTAATAAGTTTATTTACTTTAATTTTTGTTTGTAGATTAGCCTTTTTGATCATTTAATGAATTTTACACAAGAACAAGCGACAGCTATTCTTAAAAAAATGGAGTTAATTACTGATGAGATTGGCTCTCCTTGCATTTTAGTCTTAGCTTCAAAAAATCAATCATTAATGGCGACAAGCAAAGATTCTAAAAATATTAATGATATGCAAGATGTTTTTTGCTCCGCTAATGCTGTTTTAATAAAATTAATTAAAAAATAATGCCAACACCAATAAGAACAAAAGAATCAATAAGATTGGTAAAACTATACAAAGATGCTGCAAATGAATTGCTTGCTGTTATTAAGGGAACTCAGCCTAGTCCATATAAAAAAGTTAGAGAAGCAAAATTGAGAGAAGTTGTAAAAATATTATCTGCACTAGATATAAAATCAAAAAAGTGGGTAGATAAAAATATTCCAAAATTCTATAGGCAAGGAAAAACTAATACGATTAAAGCTATACCGAGAGAGCCTGAATTTCCAGCACATGTCGAGAAGGTTGATAAAACATTAATAAGCAATCTAATTGATGATGCAAATGTTTCTTATGGTCAAACTATCCGAGCAATGGGGGTTAGTTCACAACGTGCATTATCTCAAATTCAAAAGGCTGCAATTCAAGATAAAATATTAAAAGGAGCAATAAAGGGAACGAGCGGATTTGAAGCAAAAACAGAAATTGTAAAATTCTTTGAGGAAAAAGGTTTTACTGGATTCCGTGCAAATGGTGGCTCTGGGCGGAGGTTCACTGTTCAAGATTATTCAGATCTAATTTCACGTAGTCAAATAGCACGTGCTCAAAATCTAGGAGCAGAACAAGCATTACTTGATGCTGGGCGTAGGTACGCAAGAATCGATACAATTATTCCTGATATTGATGGAGATGATATTTGTAACAGATGGGAGGGAAAAATAATAGATTTAACTAAGGCTAAAATACCGAGCAAAATAAACCCTAATCCTATTATAGCTAAGCCTCCATTTCATCCTCGTTGTCGACATTCAATTGATCCCGTTAGTTTTAAGGAATTGCAAAAAGGACAACCTAAACTATATTCAAAGGCTCTTACTTTTTATAAAAAATCTGCTTAATTTAATAAATGGTTTCAATAAAAATTCATACCATCTTATTTTGGGTGTTCTTATTCCGTAGAAATTCTTAATTAATGAGCATGCTTCAACTACATCCCTTCTTCCCTTATCTTTAGCACAAGGAATAGTTATATTCATTAAGATTAATACATTATTGACGGCTTTTGTCATATTAGAGTGAATAATAGTTTCTGCTCTTTCTTTTTGAAATTTACTTACTCTTGATTGTGGATGAAGTGTATGTTTGCTCATATGTTTGACAAAGAAAAATTAAACTGAGAGTATATTGACATAATGCGATAAATTATCAAGTTAATTACTTGAGAAATACGTTTAATCAATATTCAAAAATCGTTAGCTACGAAAAGACTTTGTCCAGTTCAAAGGACTATCACCTGAAGAGGTGCATTTAATACTTTTTTCACAAAATATGAACTTCTTACAAAAACTTTTACTAAATCATTTTAAAAAAAACAATTTTAATTTCACAGAAAAAAGATTAGCTTTTGAAGACGCTCCTACTGATCCCCCCTCAGAGACCGAAGACGAGAAAACTGCAAGAGAGGAAAAAGAGAAAGAAGACTCTAATTCTAAAAAAAGCAATTTTAAGAAACTTCAAGAGTCTAGGGATAGTCACAAAGAGAGGGCTGATAAATTAGAAGCTGAAAAGAAAGGAACTGATGAGAAACTCGCAAAGGAGAAGGAAGACAAACTTAAATCAGAAGGAAAATTTGAAGAACTGTTTAATCTCGAAAAAGCTAAGAATGAAAAGAATAATTCACGTTTAGATAAAATTGAAACTCATTTTAACAATATCGAAATATCTAATCAAAAAAAGATTACAGAAAGTATTGCAACTATTCCTGAAGATAAAAGACCTTTTATCAATCGATTAATTGACGGAAAAACAACAGAGGAAAAAATGGGATTACTGCCTGACTTGATCAAAGAATTTGGAACGCCTGAGGGCGGACAAAAAAAGGAAAATAAAAAACAAGTGGGGTCGCCTAAGCCTGAAGGTGGTAAAACGCCGACAGAAATTGAAGTAAATGCAGATAAAACTCGTTTTCGTGAATTAATAGACAAGCAAAATGAAGGTAAAGCGAGCAGATCAGAGGTAAGAGAATCTCATAATCTATCTAAGAAATTATCAAGATTGTTATCAAGTGATTTAATAAAAAAAGCTGATGATCAAAATAATAGAAATCAGTTAGAAGCTCAAAAAAATCAATTTTAACTTTTTACAAAAAAATAATATGTTTGACTTAATAGGAACTCACACTCAATATGATGATAATTTTTCCATTCTTGATCCGCAGATCATACAAAGAGCTGCTGATTTTAAGCCGGAGAGATTCGAGGGAGTAATCTGGAACAGATTAGCTTCTCCCGATCAGCCTATTCGACAAGAAAGTTTCAAAATAGGAGCAAGAACAAGAACGGGCTTATCTGGCACAATAGGAACTGGAACAGGTACGGGGTGGGCAGATGCGGTCACGACTACTAATTTACCAATGAATGTAGACGCTATAAACACATTGATTATTGGCTCTGTCATGGAAATTTATAACGCTTCCACCGCTGCCTTTGAAGTTGTAAATGTTAAAGATGTAGATCGCTCTGCCTTAACTATAGATGTAATTGCAAGGGGTGCTGGTGGAACTGCTGCAATATGGGCAGATGATTCAAAATTTAAAATTACAGGTAGCACAATCAATGATCTGGACCTCAAAAATCAAGAAAGTAGAGCAGAGAAAACATATAAATATGAAAATTATGTGTCTCTTATTACTGAGACAATTACTACAACATATACAGACTTAAACGAAGCAAGAAAATATTTTGAGAATATGGGAGCAACATTATTTAATGAAGCTTTGGATAGAATTTTTCAAAAATTATCAAGCACTGTTATTAATGGTGTTAAAGTTGAAGGCTCAAACTCAGTTCCTCCTCAATCTGCTGGTATAAGAGATCAGTTGCAAGATACCATGAGTGGGACAAGAGCTGTTTTGCGTTCAAATGCTAACGGAACACTCACCCAGACAAAATTAAATACTGCTTTAGATCTAGTCTTCCTAAAAGGGAATGCAAAGGTTATATATTTGAGTTACGCAAACAAAAAAATTATAGATTCATTTACTGTTAATACTCAAATTTCTTACAATGCAGATGCAAACTCTCCTCGGATTGCAAATCAAAGAGAAAGCTTTGATTTTTACGAATATCAAGGAGTTTTATTTGAGCTAGTTGTAGATAAAGCGATGCCTGATAGTAATATATTTATTGTAAACGAAAATAAAATACGAAAAGCCTTTAAAGAAGGAGATCCTCTTAGATTTGTTCCTGAGCCTACTCGGTCTTCACGTGAGAGTAGATGGAGTTTTCAGGGAAAAGTAGCCTTCATTGTTGAAGATGTTGGTCATGATCATGTTGACTTATATGGAATAACTCCTTAACATGTAATTGTTAGTTTTCATGTTTGAGTTACAAAAAAGAGCTTGCAAGAGCTCTTTTTTGTTGTCTTGACTTTTTTACCTTAAACAATGACAATAAAATTACATTTTAATTTTTTAAAACAATTATGACTAAACAAATAAAATTTTTAGCAATTCATGACACATGGATTACAAATGATAGATTAGTAAGAGAGCAAGAAATTTTTGTTATTAATACTACATCAGAAGAAAAAGGAGTAGAGAGAGCAATGGCTACTGGTAGCGTTGGCATTTTAGATGAACTCGCAAAAGCAAGATTAAACATACCAAAAGGGACAATTTTTTCCTTTGACACAAAGCAATCAAATAAAAATGATTTATCAGTTATAACAGGAATTGGAAAAAATACTATTCCTAAGCTAAAAAATATTGGCATTGATACTCCTTTAAAATTAGAGAAAGCAATTAAAACAAATGTTCATGAATTAGTTGGAATACTAAAAGCACAATTGCCAATTGTTAAAAAGTATTTTGGAGTTGAAACAATAGAAGACGATGAGGCTGATCAGAGTGGAGATAGCAATATTGCAGATATTAGAGAAGCAGATGGCGATGTCCCAGCAGTAGAGGACGACAACAAAGACATAACTAGATCAAAAAAGAATAAAAAAAGAAAAAAAAGCAAAAATTATTTAATAAGATAGCTCATGGCTTTACGAACTCCATTTTACACTACGGCGACGGAAGTAAAAGAAAGAACGAGAATTGTTGCTTTGCAATCTGCTCTCGATGCAGATGTAAATCATTTAATTATTGATGCTGAAGATATGATTGATGCCTATTGTGGGTATCAGGCACATAATCAAGACGAGGAAGATAATCTTGACAGAGTTTTTCCTAGAAAATGGGATTATGATGATGATGGAGATTGGGAAATCCCATATCAAATTAAAAGTGCTTGTCTAAAAATTGTTGAACAATTATTTCTAGAAGGTGTTCCTGATTCTGGAAGCGAAAGCGTATCTGGCGAGAAAAACAGCGAGACAATAGGAGAATTGAGCTATTCATATTCAAAAGGTGGGGGCGGTGCGAGTAGTTTATCAAGCTCTGAGCTAAGCACAATCAACGCAGGAGCTAGATTAATATTAACCCCTTTTCGGTGTTCTTGTGGGGCATTACAAAACTTATAAATAATCTTGATTAAAAAAATATTGTGTAAATTTGGTATTCACAAATGGAAAATGATGAAAAAGTTCCTTCACTGGAAATGTGAATGGTGTAAAAAGGTAAAAGTTGAATCCCCCTGGTAAAATTTTAAATTTTAATTATGAGTCTAAATTTCCTAAATGAGAGGTGTTCAATCTATTCAATTGCTAAAGTTGGGACTGGTCGTTATCAAAGTAAGCCAGTCTATACTCTAAATTCAAGTGCTCATTGTCGTATTTTTTCAAGGAGAGATGTAAATTATAAAATGACAAATGACAAAGTAACTACTGATAAATTATTTATAGGGAAAACAACAATTCAATTAAAACCGACAACATCTATAGGGGTGGGATGGAGAATAGTTGATTCTAATTTATTAAAATATACAGTAGAGGAAGTCAAGCCTGTCAGTGATGGGAAAGGAGGTGTGCATGTTATTCATGCTATTTGTAAAATTATAAAATGAAATGGCTAAAATAAAACTTGTTGGCATAGAAAAGTTTATAAAAGATGTTGATAGAACTAGGCAAGAAATAGGCAAAGCTTCAAAGCTTGCCATGAAAAATACCGCACTTGAGTTAAAAACATTAATCAGATCAGAAATAGAATTAAAAAGAAAAGTAGATACAGGACAATACAAAAGATCAATATCAACAAGTATTCCAATTTTAAGCAAAGCATCCGTCAAGTCTTTGGTTTTTTCTTCTTTGAAATATGCTGATGTTATTGAGAGAGGGCGTAAGAAGGGAAATTTTCCGAACCTTGATGCTATGGTAGGGTGGTGTTATAGAAAAGGAATAATAAAGAGTGGTGCTACTAAAAAATATGATGATCTTAAAGGTGTAGACAAAAGTGCTGTTTTTTTAATCTCTCGTGCTATTGCAAGAAATGGCATAGAGGGTGCTCATATTTTCGAAAATGCCACGTTGGAATTTGAGAAAAAAATGGTTAGAATATTTGCAGACTTTTTTAATTTATATTTTTTTACTAAATAAGATGAATATCAAAGAAGCAATTTATCAAGAAATTAAAACAATATCTGCTTTGTCAGGTACATTTACAGATGATAATATTTGGCAGGGATTTGTTCCGAGAGATAAAACAGAACATCAAAACGACAGTCCTGAATATCAGTTAATTTTCTATTCTTTGCCTTATCAAGAGGCACGATTAAAAAATACACAAAGATCAATTGAATTTCGAGTAATAGGAAAAGATTATCAAGATAATATTTTAGAACAAATTAGAGATATTGTCGTCGATCATTTTTCAAATATTAATGCTGGGAAAATGAATAATACTTTTATTACTTATGCAATTGAGAAAGGAAGATCTGGCGAAGTAGAAAATTTTGACTCAAATGAAAAGGAGATTTATTTTCAATTGATTTTTCATTATATAAGAGGTGCCTCGGGAAGCTTGTAAAAAGTTGGACAAATGATTTTTAATGTAATAATATTAAATTATGAAAAAAACAGATAATAAAACAAAGGCTGTTAAAATTGCGAAAAAAGAAAATTCAATTTTGCGTATTGAACTTTTAAGAGATAGGCATATAGGAGGTAATTCATTAAAGAAAGGTGACATCATAGAATTGCCAAAAAAAGATGCAAAAATACTATTATCTCAGACTAGAGGTATGTTTAAATTGGTATAATTTTAAATTTTTATAAAAAATAATATGGCTACTGGTGCATTAAATCAAAAATCTTTATTGATAGAACAGGGGACCGTTTGGGCTGGCGACGATGCTGGTTCTGCTGTCGATCTTGGTTCTGTGGAAAATGTAATTTTTACGGCAGAACAATCACGTTTTCAGAGAGATTCTGATAATAGAGGAACTATTTTGACACAAAATAGGCTAAATGGAATTGCTAATTTTGATTGGCTTGAAGGTGGTGACATGGATAATATCGATGAGCTTTTTAAGGGATTAGTTACTTTGAGTAGTACAGCAGGAACTCCCACTACAGTTACAACAGAAGCCCTCGGGACGGGATGGACAGTTGGTCAACCTATCAAATTGGCAAATAAAAACGGCGATAATAGTGAGGTAACAAGTATTGTAATTGATGCCGCAGGAACTCCTCTAACTTTAAACACTGATTATGCAGTTTATGTAGGTGATGGAGTAAACGGCTCTCTCGGCTATACTTATATTACTCCAATTACTGCTCAAGCTGGTATTTTAGATGCTGACTATAGCTATACTCCGAACGCAAAAAAGACAATAACAGGAGGAAGCCTTAAGACATCAACTCCTAGATATATAAAAATTGTGGGACCTAGTGCTGATGATGCAACCAAAAAAAGGACAATTGTTTGTTTATCAGCAACTCCTGATAACGACTTAGTTCTTCCTTTCCTAGACATAGAAAGAGCTCAAGATATTGGAGTAATCTCAATGGTTATGCGTAATGACAAAGGTTCTTTATGGACTATTGATGACGAAATAAACCCAACCTAAGAATAGTTTAGACCATTTAAAAAGTGCAGTAGTTTAACTACTGCACTTTTTTTAGTATTGCTTTTATTCAATTTCTTTGTTACAATTCCCTTTGTGATAAATACTTTTTAAAAAACTAACCAAACAAACCAATGAAAAAAGAACAAGAAACAGATTTTCCCTTAGAAAAAACAAAGCTTATTTTTAGTGGGAGCATTATAAATTTTTTAGTTTTTTTCGTTTTGTTTGTTTTATTAATTGTCGTCACTTTTGGATTAGCCTTTCCTTTTTTTATTTATTGGCTGATTCATTTTACTATAAATAATACAGAAATTTGCACAGACTAAATGTCAGATTTGATTTTAAACGAATTGCAGGGAATTTTTTCGCCGAAAATAAATCTAAAATTCAAGATTAGCAAAAAGAAATGGAATTTTTATATAGATAATACAATGGAAAACTCATTGTATTTTTTGTATGCTCATTTAACTTATCAAAAAACAAAAGATCTTTTATCATTAAAAGAATCATTGAAAGCAGTTTTGCTTGATAGCACAAAAGAAAAAAAGTTACTAAATAAACATCTTGATAAACTAGGAGAAAAAGCTTTATTTATTTTAGTAAACTCAATATTACAACCCTTTAATGTTGAGCAACAAAAATATGTAAAGTGTCTAAGTGAAGTTGAAAATTCATACAATAGAACAAACACAAAAACAAAAAAGAACAATAGACAACCGCAAGAAACTAGCATAATAAGGATGTTTCTTTATTTAATGAATGGCTCAAAAGGTGCAATAAAAACAAGTGATATATTAAAAATGACTCCAAATGCTTTTTTTAATTACCAAAAAAACATAGGGTTTATTTCCAGGGAAAAATCAGAAGATGGTCAAAAAATAAATGATGGAATTGTTATCGCAAAAAAAATGAATATTGGAAAAGAGGGAGCGATGGAGAGAGCTAAAAAAGTAAAATTAAATTTAGCAAACTGGGAAAAGAATAGAGTTGAGCAAAAATTGGAAAAAAAAGTAAAAGAGTGAGAGACTTAGAACATGCCAACCAAAACACTAGGAACACTTGGGATAGAACTTGAAGCTGAACTTGACCAATTAGACAAGTCTCTTAATAGTGTAAAAAATAAAGTAAAGAATTTTGGTAAGGAATCAGACAAGGCAGGAAAAGGCTTATCAAACCTTGAAGATAAGGGAAAAAAAGCCTCGGGAGTAATAAATACATTAAATAAAACTTTAAAAAGAGGTGCTGTCGCTCTGGGGGGATTCTTTGCTATTAGTAAAATATCAGGATATTTGATTAGTGCGAAAGATTCGGCTTTAGTATTTGACAGAGCTTTTGCTGGGGTTATAAAAACAGTTGATGCGACAGATGAAAGATTAAGCGAGCTAAGAAAAAATTTAAAAAAGCTTGCACCTGAACTTGGTATATCTTCAACAGAGCTGGCAAGAATTGCAGAGCTTGGAGGTCAGCTAGGAATTGCCACGAAAAATATAGAAGGTTTTGTTGAAACAACCGCAAGAATTGCCGAAGTCACAAATTTAAGTGCAGATCAAGCAGCGACTTCTTTTGCGAGAATTGCAAATATTACTGGATTACCTCAAGAAAAAATAGAGAATTTGGCTAGCTCAGTCGTTGACTTAGGTAATAATATGGCTACAACCGAAAGTGAAATTGTTACTTTTGCGACGAGGATTGCAGCCTCTGGAAAGATTGCAGGATTGACGGATGCTCAAATTGTAGGAATCGGAGCAGCTTTTTCATCTGTTGGCATTCAAGCCGAAGTAGGAGGGACAGCTGTTCAAAAAGCATTATTAAAAATTAATGAATCTGTAAATACTGGCAATAAGGATTTAGAGAAATTTGCGAAATTATCTGGTCTTACTTCTAAACAGTTTGTTGAATTATGGGAAAAGGATGCGGGAAAAGCATTCGCAGGATTTGTTGAAGGGCTTGGAAATGCTGGCGATGATGCAGGTATTATCTTAGGTGATCTTATTGGTGAAGATGTAAGGCTACAAAGAGCGTTCCTTTCTCTTTCAGGAGCAGGAGATCTATTGACAAATTCAATTGATAGAAGTTCTCTTGCCTTTGAAAAAGGAACAGCCGTGACTGAGGAGTATTCAAAATTTTTAGGTACTGCATCAGGTAAAACAGCACAACTAACAGAGGAGAATAATGAACTTAAAAATTCAATAGGAGAGAAATTGCTTCCTGTTTGGCTTTCTATCAATAAGGCATTCTTAAAAACAATAGATTTTATTAGTTTGATTGCTGAGGGATTTTCAGAACTTGGAAAAGCTATGGATGATTTCGGTGATATTGTAGTCCACCTTAGTCGTTTTGGAGTAGGGCTATTTGATAAAACAAAAGCTATTAAAAATCTTTCAAGTGAGACTAAAGGTCTTTCTAAGAGTTTTTCAGGAGCAAATAAAGATTTTTTAAAGTTTCAAAATACGTTAGATTTTCAAAAAATCCAAAAAAAAGCAAGTAAAGCAAGTAAGGAGATTCAGAAGGAATTTAAAAAAATTAGTGCCTCTGATTTAGGTATATTCAACTTAGATAATAAAAGCCTAGTTGGAAAAGGTAAGAGCAAGGCTGAAATAGAGCAAGAAAGAATCGCAAATGTATCAAGAGACGCTTTTAATTTTATTCAAAAAACTAGAAAAGAAAATGTAAGTAGTATTGAAAATCAAGAGAGCAAATGGGTGAGATCTTTGCAAAAAATACAAGATGAGATAATCAGGCTTGAAGAAACTCACGAGAGGTCAATTGATAATGTAAAAAAAGATTTATTTGAACTTGGCGATGAGTTAGTTGATATTGAAAATGATTATAATAAAATAAGTGAAGCTTCAAGAAATACTTTCGGAGAAGATCTAGCAAATGATCTGATTAATTATAATAAAGATATTGAAGATAGCAAAGAAAGAATAAAAGAAATAAATAAAGAAATAAGAGAGCTTAGAGAAGAACAGGGGGCATCAGCTGATTTTGATATTCAGAAAAAAATAAATAAATTAAAAGAAGAACAAAACAGTTTGCTTGAAGATCAAAAAGACATAGAAATTAACATTGCTAAAATAAAGGATACTGTTGATCCTAAAAAAATAGCTGAGGCAGAAAGATCAGCAGGATTGACGGAGACGGAGAGAAAAATTGAGGCGTTCAAAGCTGAGGAAACAGCGAGAAAAGAAGCCTTTGAAAATGAAAAAGAGATACTTGAAGAAAGAAAAATAATACTTGAAGCATTCAGAGATGGAGAATTGGCATCTATTGAGAATATAAAAAACTTAGAAAATCAGAGGGAATTTGATAAGCTATTAATTGAGAATATAAAAAATTTAGAAGATCAGAAGGAACTTGATAAGCTATTAAAGGAACAGGAAAATTTTGAGAATAAACTCGACAGGTTAAGATTACTAAAAGAAGGAACTGAACAAATTGAAAAAGATTCCTTGGCAAGACTTGAAGCAGAAACAAAGAAAACAACTGATGAGCTGATTACTCAATGGAATGCTGTAAGAAAAGCACGAGAATCAGCACAAGGAGCAGTCACGGCAAAAATAACAGCTCAAGGATTTGCAACAGGAGGATTAGTCGGAGGCAGTGAAAGAACTATAAAAGTAAACGAAAAGGGTCAAGAATTTGTAATGAACGCAGAGGCTACAAAAAAATATTTACCACTCCTAGAAAATATGAACTCAAGCAATTTGGCATCAAATACAATGTCAAAAACAATAAATGACAATAGAAAATTTAGTGTTCCAGTTTCACATAATATTGATGAGAACAGCCTTGTTCGTCGTTTGGATTGGGCTTCAAGATTTAGATAAATATGGCAAATACAGAGAATAAAATAACATTTAACGGCATAACTTTTAATGATTTTACAGACCTTGAAAGTCTTTATTTATTGCATAATTTCCCCGAAGGAAATGCAAAGCCTTCTATTATAAGCGGAAGTTCTGACAGAGACGGATTTAACGGAGGATTTGAAGGGAAATCATTTTATGCTCAAAAATTTCTCACACTTGAAGGAGATATAATTGCAGCAAATAATTTACAAACCGACCCACAGAATCAACAAGATAGACTTGTTTTACAACGAGCCCTTGAGGCTTCACTTGTGTTGCCACGTGATCCGCAAAGTGCTACTGCTGGATTTTCTGAGATAACTTGGGAAGATGAAGCTGGAAACACATACACTAATCAAGCGAGGATTGTTCAACCTATTGCATTTTCGCACGATAATGGAGAGGCAACTTATATCAGATTTACTTTTACTTTAGAATTACAGAATATTTATTTTGATAATGTTATACAAAATCAGTCAATTATTGAATTATATCAAAATACGAATTTTGAAGTAACAACTGACGGACGGCAAGTTGTTTTAGGTGAAAATACGCTTTTCCTCAATGTCTATTCAAGTATTACAAATGCAGGTAATTATGATGCAGCACCCCTTTTTATAATATCAGGACCATGTTTAAACCCTAAGGTGGATAACCTCACAACAGGTCATGAATTTCAAGTAAACGAAGAAATTAACACTGGGGAAGAGCTACAACTTGATTTTGAAAATGGATTAATAAGGAAAAAAGATATACTAGGAGTGTTTACTGATGTTAGCGGAAGCGTAACAAATGAAAGCAGGGATGTACTCTTGCAAATTGGAGAAAATGAATTAAAAATATCAGATGATATTGGTGGAACTAATTTTAGTTGTATTGTTTACTGGTCAAATCCCCTAGTATAATGAGAATTGAATTTTTAGACTATGCTGGCAATGTTCTGGGAGAAGGCAGAAATTCAACTGTTCAGAATTTTTCTCGTAAATTTTATTCAGGGAGCGGTATTATAAACGTGCCTAGATATTCCTTCGAAGATAATGACAATTATATTAAATATGGAAATTTAGTAAAAATTAAAATGTGGTCAATATCAGAGAATAAATATATTTCAATTTTTCTTGGAAGGATACAATCAATAAGAAATAGCGGATCAGTTAAAAGCTTAGGATTGTTTTCTATGTTTGATATTTTAAAGAAAAGATTTACAACGGTTTCGGAAACATTGACAGGGCAGGCAGGACAAGAAATGTTTGATTTACTAGACACAGCAAACGCAGAAAAAGAAACAGGAATTACTAAAGGAACAAATTCAGTTACAACATCAATCAATATAGAAGAACAAGAAAACGATTTTTACAATACATTTATTGATATTGTAAATGACAGCAACTCTGAATTTGATATAACTGCCGATGGAGAATTGAATATATTACCTCGCCTTGGTGCAGATAAGACTGGCTCAATAACTATCAGTTACGTTGAAGGTCGTTTGAGTTTGAGTAATATTGAAAATCCTTCTATAGATATTGACGGAAATAATTTTGCAAATAGGATTATAGCAAAAAGTAAAGACGGGAGCGGTTCAGATATTAGAAAAGTAGTCAATGATCTAGCAAGCCAATTGCAATTTGGATTAGTTGTTGAAAAAATAAGAATAGATTCCGCACAAAATATAACTGATCTTGAGACTATGGCAACCGAAATATTAAATCAAAAATCAGGTAAATATGAAGATATAAAAGTTGTGCCATTACCAATCAGATCAGTGGAAAACAAAATAGGAGAAACTGTACTAGCTGGATTTGATATTTTTGATTTTAATTTAGGCGATGATATAAACCTTGAATATAAAGACGGAGACAACGAAATTTTTGAATCTCGCAGAATCCTTGCAATATCTCTCACCAAAAGAGATAATATTGACAGAATTAATTTATCGCTTTCTAAGACAGGGATTACTCGCACCGCTTTGGATGAATCTGGCAACAAAGAAGAAAGAGAGGAATTATTTAGACGAATAAGATTAATTGAAGATATTATTTAAAAAAAATGGCAACAAGAACCTCAATCATTATAGTAGATGCAAGCGTACCAACTGGAAGTAGACCTTCTTGGTTCGATCATGAAATGCAACAATTTCAGAAAGATTTTATAAAATCAACTGGGGGCTGTCTTTCTCTCATAAATAATTTAAAGGTTCAAGAAAGCACTCCAAACGCAAATACAGTCGATTTATTAAGCGGTCAAGCATATATTGAAATTACTAAAAACAGCACATTATATAAAGTTAGATTAGACAATCTTGCGACTGTTGTTTTAAATATTAGTGCTAATGTAAGCGGTAATCCTAGGATTGACAAAATAGTAGCTAGAATTGACGTTGCGACTGAGCCTGATGTAAACGCTGCTAATATAGGACTTTTAGAAGTCGTTGAAGGAACTCCCGCAGGTTCTCCAACTGCCCCCGCAACGCCCGCAAATGCGATTGAGCTTGCAACTGTTAGCGTTTTAAATGGTCAAACTGTTTTTGCAAATTCAGACATAACAGATACAAGAAGTATCGTAAGTATTGATTCCGCCCTTTTGACAGATCTTACAAAAAGTGATCTTGGGCTTGGAAATGTTCAAGATACATTAAGCAAATTTGATGCAACAGCTAATCCAGCCGTAACTGATGATTCAGGCGATGGATATTCAATTGGTTCGATTTGGGTGAATGTAACAGGTGGTGCATCGTTTATTTGCGTTGATTCAACTGTAGGCTCTGCAATATGGAAAGAAACAACAATAATTCCAACACAACAGCTTGTTACTGTCGGAGAAACTATTGATGGAACTACAACGCCTCAAGCAGTGCATATTTCAGATGGTACAGGTACAAGAACTCAAGGGAGTTTTTACAAATCTGATTCAGACGACTTGACGAATAGAGCAAATAGATTTGAAGGATTTTTGAAAGGGAATAAAACGGCAACAGACACAGACATTTTATATTTAAATGGAGTTGTTGATGGATTTACAGGATTAACTGTTGGTGAAGATTATTTTGTGAGTACCACGGCGGGGGGAATATCAACGACAGAGACAGGATTAAAAGTTGGTATTGCAATTTCAGCAACTGAAATATTAATTGATAAAAAAACAGGATTTTCTGACAGAGTGCAAGGTGGGTCATCTTCAAGTTTGTCAATAGCTTCGACTCAAGCTCTAACTGATGGATTTTTATTTGGAGCATTGCTGACGCATCAATCGAATACATCTGTGGTAGTAACAGTTTTTTCTGATTCTAGTGCAACGCCAACAACACAGCTGGCAAAAATAAGGAGAGACAATACTCTCATTTATAATCATAATTTTTGTATTCCAGTAAAAAAAGGAAACTATTATAGCACAAACGCAGCTGCTAGCGGTACTTATACAGGAATAATATACTGGCAACCAACTCCGTAAATAATTTTAAATAAAAATATGATAATAATCACAAGAAATTCAAAGGGAAAAAGGGCATCTGGAAATGCAACGCCTAAAACTATCAGCTCGGATTATGAAATATCTGTAGATGAATTGCGAGAAAGAAGTTTTTTCTGGATTGATAACTCTGCAAATGCAGTTGCGATAACTTTGCCGAATGTTGTTTTAGCGAAAAATTTGTCAATTGTATTTAAATCATTGAGCGACCCCGCTGTATTTGCATCAACTGTTATAGGCGGAATTGACGGATCAGATCCGTACACTTTTACAAACATAAACGAATCTGTAGAAATAACCTCAGACGGAAACACATTTAAAGCTATTTACTAAAATTATGAAAAAACTTATTCAATCACTGGCTGTTTTATTTTTATCTGTAGGAATTGTTTTTGCAGGTTCTCCGACTGTTTGGAAAATCGGATCTGATTATGTTGAAAATTTGAAAGATAAAATTTATTCAAGTGAAATTTGCGACGAAAGCGGAGCAAATTGTATTGATATTTCAGCAGGAACGACTGCTATTCCCGCAGGATTAGACACTCAGGTTCAATTTAACGACGGTGGAGTTTTTGCAGGCGATTCAGGGCTTACCTACAATAAAACAACAGACACGTTAACCGCAACAAATATTAGTGCAACAAGCCTTTCTGCCACTTCTGCCTCGATCGTAACAATCGGAACAGGCTTAACTGAAGGCTACGGATTATTTGCAGATGCGAGCGGAAATATTGCAGGCGATGCTGGGTATTTTTGGAATAATGCGACAAAGATTTTTCAATTAACAAATCCTCCAACAATAGGAGGGAATGTTTTAAATGGCTCTCATGTTGAAATTTCAGGAATAGGAACGCCAACTTATGACAGTGTACAAGATTTAATAAATGCAACTCAATCGGCAGGTGTTATTAGTGGTGGTGTTATAAGTGATGGAGGGAGCGGTTCAATAAATATTTCAGCTGTAAAAGGAATAGTAAAAACAACAGATAGCGAAATCGGAGCAAATGTATCTTTTGATCTTGCAGGAGCCACAGGTCAAGCTTTGACAGATAACTCAACAAATTATATTACAGTTGATTACAATTCAGGAACTCCTCAATTTGTAATAGGGGTGACAAATACAGCTAATGGTCACACTATTTTTAATCTTGGAAAAGTTTACAGAGAAGGAACAAGTTTAGACATTATTGATTCAGGATTAAATATTTATGATTTTAGCAAAAGAGTACAACAACATCATATTGAGGAGGCAGATTTACATTTTGTTAGCGGTGCTATTGTTAGCGAAATAGGTACTAGAAACATCTCAATAACAGCTGGAATAATGTACGCAGGTTTAAATAGAATTATTACAGATGCAATTGACACGAGCGGAGCAGATACTTTTGAATATTATTATTATAACGGATCGGCATGGATAGAAAGTGATCAAACAGCTATCAGTAATACTCAATACAACGACACTTCAAGCGGACTTGTAAATTTAACAAAAGATTATGGGATTCACTGGGTTTACAAAGGCACAAGTGATACAAGTTATGTGATTTATGGTCAAGATCAATATAAGTTAAATGAAGCTCAACAAGCACAACCACTTTCAAGCTTACCTCCTCATGTTGAAGCCTTTGGAGTATTAAGAGCAAAAATAATTATAAAAAAAGACGAAGCAACATTTACAGAAATTGGGAGCGTTTTAGATACACAATTTTCTACATCTACGCCATCAAATCATAATGAATTAGGAGAATTACAGGGAGGCACAGCAGATGAATATTACCATATGACATCTGCACAATCAGCGGGGTTTGCAATTAATCCCATGACAACACAAGGCGACACTGTTTTTGGTGGAGCAAGCGGATTACCAACAAGACTTGCTAAAGGGACAGCCTCTCAAGTTTACACAATGAATGCAGGTGCTACAGCCCCCGAATGGACAACTGCAAGCGGAGGCGGTGACTTTTCTGATGGCGGAGACACAGCAGGTGCAGATAGAACTTTAGGGAATACGGACAACTACGATCTAGGGTTTGTTACTAATAATTTAACGAGGTTGCATATAAATAATAATGGAAAAATTGGGATTGGAATAACAGAACTAGATGCAAGCTTATCTGTAATTGCTGCTCAGGCTACTGCCGCTTGGATAAATGCCTTTGAGGTAGAATTTTCAACAATTGTAACAGGCGGACTTAAAAATGCAATTCATGGAAGAGTAACTGGTATAGCAAGTGATGCCGCAGTTCTTTATCTGCAATATGGACTTAATGCACCTTTTACAGATGCTAAAACAAGAGATTCAATTATTGTAGAGATTGACAGAAACCTTGTAGGATCAAGCATTGCTGATGATTTTAATGCTATGCGTATTCGAAAAAGATTCAGATCAACTTCTGGTGTGAACAGCTCTACAGGGAGCGTCTTAAATCTTGAGAACTTAAAACAAGCAGGAGCAGGTACAATAAATGATTCTACTGATAATTTAAGACTAATTCAAGATGTAGACAGCACAGGCTCTCATATTAATTTCAACTCACAAACAAACGCCTCAGCAGGTGCTAACGCTGGTGATATGTGGAGAAACGCAGACGCTCTTAATTTTAGAAATTCAACAGGAGTAATTGACTTAGCGACAATAAGCGGACTAGAAAAATCAGCCGATCCGACAGAACCGACAGAAGGTCAATTTATAATGTGGATGAGTGACGGAACAGGCAAAGGCGATGACGGCGACATTATGATTGCCTCACAAGCAGGAGGTACAACAAATTATTCAATCATTTTTGATCATTCAGCTGGTACAACTTGGTAAATTAATTTTTTAAAACTATGAAAGAAAAAAAATCAAATATAGGCAGTAAAGTAGCAAGTTTTGTCACTGGCGTAACGCTAGCTACAGCTGGAGCAGTGGGAGTAGGAGGCATGAGAGTTGACGATCCTAGAATTGCAGCTTATGAGAACGCAAAGACAGCTCTCATTACAGAGATTGACAATAAAGAAGCGAGTACTCTTGAGGCTAAATTTTTGGGTAAATTTTTAGTTATTGCAAAAGATCAAGATCTCAAGAAAATCAAAGCTGAAAAGAAACTAAAATATAGTAATAAAAAAATAAGCAATCAAGAAGCTTATATGCTATCTTCTATTATTAATGAAGAAAATGGCGAGGATTTTAAAACACTCCTACAATCCGAGGGAAAGAAGCTCAAAGAGAAGAAGATCACAAGTAATCAAGAGTTAATAGTGGCAATAGAATTATTGAATAAACAACTAAAAGATAAAGGAGGATTAAAAAAGAAAGATGTCACTTTAACAAAAGATGATCAGCTATTTACAGAAAAAGAAATTTGGGAAATTTTACAATTTTAAATAAAACTATGGAAACTAAAAAAAGAAAATTGACGGCTAGCAATCTTGAAAAAATTGCCAAAGGAGCAACTATTGCAATGGTGGGAGCATTACTCACCTATCTGACTGATACAATTCCAAATGTTGATTTCGGACAATTGTCACCGATTGTAATGGTCATTTTTTCCACCCTGGTTCAAGGCGTTAGAAAATATATTGCAGACGAATAAGCTAATTCATATTTTTATGTAAAGATTAGCATAAAAAGGGTAATTATTAGCATTTTTATTAAAATGAAGTAAAAAAGCCCTTTAATATAAAAACAAAGTAAAATAAAAAAAATTTAAGTTATAGGTTGTTATGGTAAAATGATATTATGACAACATGGATAGCTTCTTTGATTATTTTTTTGCGGGGTGTTGGGTTTTTATAATTATTGCAATTACATTTCTTGTTGTATTATCAATATTATTATTAATAGTAAAAATCATGAAAAAAATATTTAAAACAATAAAAGAATGAACTCATTTGGGAAAATATTTGGATATGTAGCTGACTCTTTCACCAATCCATTTACAAAGGCAATCGGAGCTTTTATAGTAATGTTTACGACATGGTGCTTCCCTGGTGGTTTTTTCGTAACAATACACATATTACTAGGCTTAGTTTTTTTTGATGTTGTTAGCGGTATTTGTGCCAGTTATACACTAGGTAGACCAATCACATCAAAATCATTGCTTGAGAAAGTTAAAAGATTATTTGGTTTTATGGTGGTTCTGATCTCGGCAGGTATGACAGAAAAAGCAATCGATTTTGTGGGAAACTCTATATCGTGGTTTTGTGCTTGCTATTTCATTGTTCATGAATTTTATTCAATTCTTGAGAATATCTCAAAATGTGGCGTTCCTGTTCCGAGTGGACTTCTTCGTATGATTAAAGGCAGAATCGAGAAAATGAACAATAATGAACTAACAAATGACAAAAAAAACTAAAATAATTATTGTCGGCATAATATTATTTTCATTACTTCTTTTCAGTAAATACTGGACTGATTCTTTCAAAGTTTATGATAATAGAAGATTTGAAGGATCACACGGAAACGGCGACATTCTAAATTTTTAAAAACTTATGAGAAAAATAAAAAAAATCTTTATTGTTTGTGGTCATAGAACTACAGGAGCAATTGCGAATGATCATACTACGGAGAGAGAATTGTGTCAGCGTATTTGTGATGAAATAAACCATCCTTTAGTTGAAAAGGTTGGCGTTGATATTAATTTGACTATTAAAGAAAAAATAACAGTCATTAATAGTATTTGCAAAATGAATGTCATAAATGACAGCAACTCGATCATGGTCGAGATTCATTGTGATTGTGTGAAAGCTTCAGGGGGTGAAATGGCTTATTACAGAGACGGAAGTATTAAAGGAAAAGAACTAGGCAAAGCAATCATCAAAGAAATGCCTTTGATAGATAAATATGTTTTATCAGATACTAAATCACGTTATAAGTCATTTGGAATATTAAGAAAATCTGTGCCTCTTTCAGTTATTATTGAATGTGGCTCTTTAGGGTATGACCTAAAACATTTAAAGAATAATCCAAAAATCATCGGACAATCACTTTTAAAGGGTATCCTAAAGCATACAGGAGTAACGACAGGTAAAGTCTCATCATGGGCTAGGGAGGCGGTAAAGCTTGCCAAAGAAAAGGGAATAGAAAATGACTGGACTAATCCTCAAGAAATAGTAGGCACAAAAACATTAAGTTTGATATTTAAAAAATTTGGATGGTCAAATACTGTTTTCAAGGAAGGAATGACAAAAGAGCAACTTGTGACTATGCTATGGAAAAATGGTTATTTGAAATAGTTGACTTAATTATCATAATATGATATTATCGTATATGTTTGGAAAAAGAAAAGGCAATTAAGGCTACTCCGTGAGGGGTAGCCTTTTTGTTATTATGCAATCTTTTTTATTCTTGTCTTGATAAAAGTACCCATTTTATTAAAATAGGGTTGCTTTTTGCTAAAACATGCCCTATTATGTGTTTGTCGTTGAGATTGACAGGGCGAAAAACAAAATAAAAGCCTCTGCCTTCAATCCAATAGATAAAAACCTTTTAACTTTTTACAAAAGCTACAAATGAAAACAACAAAAAAAATCACTCTTGCAACTATAAAATCTTTTATACGCAAAAATCAAAACAATCTTTATATTAAAAGGAAAAAGGAGTTTAATGCAACGATTGACATGGTTGACAATTGTCAAGATCAATCAATAAACAAGGCAAAATATAAAAACCCATCAATGAATGATCTAGGAATTATTGGGGCTTGGTTTGTAAGGAGGAATATGGATAGTTTCAAATCAATTAGCATTGAGGGATTTAAGGGATATAATATTCATAACTGTTGCGGAGAATTTAATCTTTTAATAAAAGAATAATCAACAAAAAAATAGAACTTTTAAATTTTAAAAAAAAATTAAAAATGATCAAAGAACTTTCAACTAAAAAAGTTATAATCAGAATTAAACCATCTGAATTTAAGGAACTTCAAAAAGAGCAAAAGCAATTCGGCTTCAAAGCATTCTCTCAATATATTAAAAAAATATTATCAAGGAGAAGTGAATTATTTGAGGAAAAGAAAACTATTTAAATTTTTAACCAAACAACAAGATGAAAACTGCTAAAACAAAGACTAAAAAAGAAGTCTATTGCTCAAACTGTGAATATCTTAATTATTTTGGCGGATGTTGTCATCCTTCAAATAAAAAAAGAGTAAGTACCTATTTAGAAGAAACCTTTGAAACTAAAGCATTATGTTCAGCACTTAATAAAAAAAATGATTGTGAAAATTATGAGAAAGAAAATATAGAAGCAAAAATAGCTAAACTTAGAGTTAAACCTATAGACAAAAAAACTCTTGTATGGAAAGAATTTATAATTAACCTTAATGCAGAGCTAAATAATATTCAATGGTGGTGGTGGCTTATTTCATTTGCGACTATAAGTCCTATTATTGCAAGCTATCTTTCCTTTATTTTTAGATAATCCCATGAAAACACAAATCTTAAATTTAACAATAGAGGGAAGATTTTACGACGATGTCAAAAAATTCAAACAAGACTTGAAAAATGGGTAGAGTTTCAACTTTGCTCAAAACATTAAAATATTTTTAGCTAAATTTAATATGAAAATAAAACAAAAAAAAATATGTGGCAAAAAAGGAGAATTTGGAAATTTATGGTATTCAAATATAATTTTTAATAAAGAAAAACAATGGTGGAAATGCAAAAGAGACTATGGAGAATATTATTATTATGGGACAGATAAAAAAACGAAATTTTTCGGAGGGGATTCTTACCAAAATATTTTATTTAGATATGGCTATTTTCAATGTTATAAATTAAATGGAGAAAGGAGAAATTTTAAAAAAGATAAAAGAACTGAACTGCTTAAATTTAACTACAAAAAACCATGAATAAAAGAATACTAAAAAAAATTAAGAAAAAATTTCTAATAGAGACAACAATAAAAGCATTTAGGGATTTCCAAAAAGCATGTGACAAGTTTACTAATAAATTATTGACAAAAAAGAAAAAGTAATATATAATGAAATATAAAAACAAAAACAAACAAATAAAAATGATACAAATATTGATAATCTTTTTCGTACCGATGTTAGCTTTTTTTATTTTTAATAATAGAAAAAAAGACATGAAACAACTCTTTATAATTTATT
>Ga0208904_1000317_pt1 | contig 42110 bp, 60 predicted proteins | sample AntAceMetag02UKB_FD_184774 | JGI IMG/M metagenome (GOLD analysis project Ga0208904, IMG submission 184774) | Saline lake microbial communities from Ace Lake, Antarctica - Antarctic Ace Lake Metagenome 02UKB (SPAdes) (version 2) | ecosystem: Environmental > Aquatic > Non-marine Saline and...
GTCCATCTTACGATTTAGATGTCGTTGGAACTTCAAGAACAAACAACAATTTATTGGTCGGTGCAACAACTGGCGAAGCTGGATTTATCGGGGCAGGAGATATTTATGCAAGTGATACTATAAGAGCCGTAGGAGGTTTCTATGCAGATGCAAAACCTTATGGAGCTGGATTAGAGATTTTAAATGCAGGAAATACAACAACTTATACAAATATAGTTAATGGAGATGCTACTTTAGCAGCTTCTACTCAAATAATAACTGATACTCACGCTAGTTTTGATTCTAGTTATGAAGGACAGTTTTTAAGAGTTATAAGTTCAGCAGCACCTAGTTTCGGTGGAGCAACTGGAGAGGTTCAAGAAGTATTAGACGCTACTCATCTAATTGTAAGTTTTGGAACAGCTAATGGAGATGCAATACCTGATGTTACTGCTATGTCTTTTGTTATTTACCCAGCACCTATTTTCTTTGTTGGAGATAATGGAGATTTTGAATTAACTGTTGGTAATAATGAAGATGCAGTATTCGAGATAGAAATACCAGAAGGTAATGGATTTGCAGGAGTATATATTGACGATATTGCAGGAGCAGACCAACACCAAGCATTAACAATAGATGTAGACTCACAAGGATATGACGGAATAGTTGCCCTCAACTTATTTATGCAAAATGCTTCTTCTACTAACCCATCAGACGGAGTATTAGAAGCAATGGTAAGCCTTGAAGGTAATGCGAATAATTATCTTAATAGTTCATTGAGATTTTTAGACTTTAACCTTATCGGAACTGGAACTGATAATGATGTTGATATAATGCACATAAATAATTTTCCTCTTACAAGTCATATAATTCATTCAGGCAATCCAAACGATTTAGAAAGAGCTTATTATGATGATGGTGATGGAACAACTATTGATTCAACAACTGCCTTTAATTCGACAGGAACAAATATAACTTTGTTCGAAAACGATAATTCGATTATATACATAGCAGGAGCAACAGACACAGAGTTTATAAACATGGCTTTTGATATTTCAACTGAGAGCCAAAGAAATATAAATGCTGAATATTATTATTGTGATGGCGATGACAGTTGGAAAGTCTTGCCTAGTGTGGTTGATACAACAAATGGATTTAAACAATCAGGTTCTATAAACTTTGTGAATCCAGTTGATAGAGGACAATGTAATGAAGAAATTGACAGTACAGCTTTTGCAGATACAGACGCTAGAAGTTATATAGCCATTAAAAGAAGACGAAGCAATAATTGGGTTGGACAAAAACCTATAGAAAACTTAGTTAGTATTTCAGGTGGTGGTTCTTATCTTTATATGGACAGCTACGGACTGAAACCAGTCCCATCAAGCGGTGCGCCATACGCTTGCTCTGCAACCACAGCAGGAATGCAATATTACGACAGCTCTGATACTCATTTCTACGGCTGCAATGCAACTTCTTGGACACAATTAGACAACTAATGGATCTCAAAACTAAAATCACGACAAGCGTCCTCACCGCAGTGACGGCTCTCGGTGGCACAGTAGCCAGCGTGGAAGTACTCGCAGAGAACGGAGTGGACAATATCATCTCTGACCAAGTCGTCAGCTCACAGAGCGTTAAAAACACCCTCACGGTCTTAAAGTGGGAGAATGGCGACGAATTGAAAAGATTGAAAGAACATCTTAAACCACTCGCTAACAAAATAAGGAAGAACGAGAGGGTAGAAGTCCTCAAACTGGACGAATACTACGCACTTCTCGCCTTCGGAGCTGATGTAAATGTGGTGCTGGAAGGTGGAGGAAACGTAAAAGACCTCGTAAATAATTATTTATTTAATCAACTTTAACCCCCTATTATTATGGATAAAATCATCACACTTCTCGGTCAAAGGAGAATCTGGGTAGGAATCGTCAGCACTTTAGCTTTCTTCCTCCCAAGCATCGGAATAGATATTCCGGTTTTAACTGACTTGCTGACTGCTTTCGGTGGTGCAATCGCTAGTCTCATTGTTGCTGGTCTCGCTCTCTGGTCTTACGCTTTCCCAAAAAAATGAGTGAAACAATCAGACATCACATTTTAAAAATCACCGTTGCGACGGTCTGTATATCATTGTTGTTTGTCTGTGGGGTTACATGGAAAGCTGCAACGGCAAAAGCTATGAGTGATGCAAGAGATGAAACTCAAGATTCAAGAATAACATCACTGGAAACAACATTAAGCGGAATCATAGGAGAAATGAAGCTGATGAACACAAGCCTAATCCAAATCAAAGCAGTCCTCGGAGTTTCAGACATAGACCTTCCTCGTGAAGCCCTTAAACAATAAAAATGCCCCTCAGAATCAAAGTCGGGGCGAAAGCTCCTCACATCCGAGTCGGTGCGAATGCTCCGATAATCAAAATCGGAGTTCCGTCGCAGAAAGTCAGAATTCCTCAACCTACTAAACACATTAAACCTACAAAGTTTTTTATTCCCCCAAATAAACGCAGAAAAAACTTTGCCTAAACATGTTTCCATTCAAAAATTTTATTTATGAGTAATCTTACAATTTCCGAATGCCGTGACCTGCTAGACAGGGACTTGAGCTTTCGCACGTCCACTGGCGACGTGGGCTCCGACTTATTCGATGATTTTATAAATGAGATCGAAGACATCTATTTTGATTTAGATATCCAGGCTAATCCAAAGAAGTATCTCACAGCGACAGCAATCTCAACCGCGCTAAATCCAACTCCTCTGGCTACGGCTTACGATATGGACGTGATGGGTGCTGGGATATTCGAGGCGAACAGCGACGGAACTATCTCGGATGTGCCGACACACAAGACAAATCGAGGCTCAAGCGTTTCAGGCTATTTTATTGACGAGCAAACTGACGAGGATGGAGCGAATGTTGTCTGGACACCACCCTCAATCGCCGCAGCGGTAAAATGGGCTGTATTCGTGCCTTACAGGACGGTCAAAGCTGCTGATGGAACGACTACGACTCTTTTTCCATCAAGAAAAGCAGCGTTCATTAAACGAGCACTTCTCCGCTATTGGTCTTTGTGGAATCGTGGCAAAGACGGAATGCTCGCCGCAGCCGACTCAGAATTCCTAAATCAGTTAAAACACATCATCAGTAATTCCGCTGTTCAGAAGGAAGACGCTTCACTAAATTTAGATTCATTTTAATGTTTCCAACACCCCTCCCAAATGTCGCACCTCCAAAAGAGACAATTCAATCTGCCTCTAATCTTTCTGGTCTCAATCAAAGGGATTTCGCGAAACTGATTAAAAACGCGGTCTTCAAAATGACGAATCACTGGAAGTCTGGAATCGGAGAGCTGAGGAAAGCCCCCGGGTCTGATTTGGAATATGAGGTAACGACCGGGACGGATGCTGGGGATGCTCTTACTTTCTTGAAACCGTGGTTTCCCGGGTATCAGGTGTTTGCTTATGGCACAGTCCTAAAAGTCCGTGATACAATAGCAGGGACAACTATCGACGTAAAAGATGATTTCACAGCTGATGTTACAGACGGTCGAAAATATTCTTCTTATTTTTATGTTGCTGATGGTAATGATGGCGATAATATCGGGTATCTCAAGGCTACCTTAGCTTACGACACGCAGACTGCTAATTACACTGTCGGAAAGATACTCACAGGCGCGACCAGTGCGGCGAGAGCGGTAATAATTGCTGACGCTGATGGAGGAACTACTGGCACACTCACGCTGAGGATTCTCTCTGGTTCTTTTTCGGACGGCGAGGTAATCGCAGATAATAATTCTACCCCAGGCTCGGCGAAAGCTAATGGGACTTTAGCTGTTTCGTGGACTGAGATTGCAGATGCTCCGGCATGCGAGATACTTACGATTATTGGTGGAAATCGTCTCGGGACAGGTAATACTGATACTGATGTCTCCGAGGTGCATATCTCAAGGGTCGATCAACTTTCAGGAGTTCCATTCGCTCTGACCGCCGATTGGACGGTCGCTACTGACCCTGACTCTCCTTTCAAACAAACTTTCCCCGACGGTGGAGAGGTACAGGCTTTTGGAGAACTTGGCTCACAGACTGCGGTACTACTAGACGATGGCAAATTTGGCTTCAGAATCACCCAAGTGGATGTTTCTGGAACCGGACTTGTTCTCGATACTCCGATTGATTTTCAGAATATAGACTTTGGAGCATCTAGCCAAGCTACATCAACCAGCCAAGGCGTAATCTACGTCAACGAATCTGGTGTTTGGATTATGGCGAGCGGAGGACTGACAAAAACTCCATATTCTGCTGTGGATGACAGAATCTCTAGACCTCTCGGAAGAGAGTTTACAAAAGACTACACCTTCGTAGGAGCACGAATCGTGAAAGACGATGACAACGAACTATTATTAATCGCATGTCGGGATAATTCTTCGACCAATAACAAAGTTTTGGTCTATCACCTCGTCAAAGAACTTCGAGGATGGGCTGTTTGGACCAAGAATATCTCTTGTTGGCTAAAGGACGGAAAAGACATCTACTTTGGCAGCGCAAGCGATACTTCTGTCTCAAAGTTCGACTACGACCTCGGGGCTGATAATGACTTAGAAATTTACACCGAACTTGTCTTGGAGTGGAACTCCCCAAGTGAAAGCCTCGTCAGTCCTAAAATGGTCTCAATGGCGGGTAGACTTGGAAGCGAAACACAATTTGACTTTTCGATTGATGTTTTTGATAAAGAGTGGTCGTTTTCCAGTCGGATTGCTCTAAACGGAAATGCAGATACTGAATACTCGTGGACTACCTCGGGAGTCGGGGCAAGACTGCCAGCAGTCGGTAGTGGCGCAATAGGAGCCGCTGCGGTAGGTGGGCGGGGCGTAGGTGATGGAAGTTCTCTTATCCCGTCTCGTGGACAACGGAGGCTCGGAATGAGTGAATATCTACGAGTCAGAGGACGATTGACCTCTTTCGATAAATCTCAAAGTGTAATAAACTTATTCACAATATTCTTCGAAACAGCAGGACAGGCTGAAGCATCTAATTTAACTTAATTATCATGGCTGACAGCACAAGCGTAACCGACTTCAACATTGGACATTTTTTTAATGTTTCAACGGTGACCAATACAGTCTCCGCGACCGCGACTTTTGGAATTAAGATTACAAAAGCTTTTGTTGACAAAGACGGAGCTGTAATTACCGGGAATTTCTTCTTAAACATTCTCGATCCTGATAATAATAAAGTCGAAAGAATCTACGTTCCTGCTTCTGGTGTTTCTACCGACGGTCTGACAATCGGAGTTGAAACGACTGGTGAGGTTACGAGAGGACTAAAACCAACCGGAAATGATGTTGATAATGGCTCTTCGACTTATTCATTTAAATTAAGATCAGGAATGATTGTGGCAGCAACGATGGATCCGATTATTATTACAGAATTTCAAAGAGCTTTGCTGGCTGAGATATCTTGCAAGATCAAGTTCGGAGCAAATCCAACCTTCGACGCTGGAATATCAATCGCGCCAAACACCTACGCAACAGTCGCCGCGCGAAACGCTGACATCCCCTCACCATCTGACTGGCTTTTTGCCGGAGTCGATGATACTGGAATGACCTACTACAACCCAACAACAGTTCAGTGGGAAACTCTCGGCTCTGAAACCCCAACCCCAACCGCAACAAATGTAGTTCAAGGCAAAGTATATAAAGCATCAGTAGCAAATCAAGGAGCGCAAACAGCTGGTGTATATGCCCTAATGGCAGAGAATCTCGTAAAAACAAGTAGCGGAGCAGCAGATGAAAATAAAGTGCCAGTGCTAAACGCAGACGGAGACATAGAAGATGGTTTTATCCCAAGCACAATCGGTATTACAGGTGAAATAAAACTGTGGTCAACCGCATCTGCTCCGACTGGGTGGCTCATCGCAAACGCTGCTGCGGTGTCTCGGACAACTTACGCTGCTCTTTTCGCAGTCGTCGGAACGACATACGGAGTCGGCGACGGCTCGACAACTTTCAACCTGCCTGATTTCAGAGGAAGAACGCCGATTGGGGCTGGGACGGGCGATGCAGCGGATGCGACTGCTCACGCCCTCGCTGATACAGAAGGAACTGAAACTCACCAGCTTACTGAGAACGAAATGCCATCGCATACTCACGATATTACGCTAAAAGGGATTGGTGGTTCTGGCGGTCAATCAATTTATTCATATGTTACAGGAGATGTTGCCATAACTTCTGATTCAAAAGGAGGTGATGCAGCTCACAACAACCTCCAACCATCCCTCACAATCAACTTTATTATCAAGACTTAAACAACTTAATGCTTAATCTATACCAATCACGAATAGGAGAATCATCCCTCACTTCGGTGAGAGAACAGCGGATGATTTTCCTCACGCCGGAGGAGCAGCGAGCCATCAACAGAGGCTCTGCTGGACTCTCAAAAGATGGAGATCAAAAGCTGCTCGGAAGTTTAGGGTTTTTCACAAACAAAACAACCGGAGCGATAAGTGATAGAAGTGGGACGCTTTTAAACAAACCAGCCATTGAATCCGCAGCGGAAATAGTAGAGAGTCCAGTAGCAGTTCAAACCACCGCAACTAGATTAAACGACCTCCAAAACCGAGCCTCAGCCCCCGGTGTCTCACAAGCAGAAAAAGAAAGACTCGAAACCGTCATTCGTGGACTCAACGCAGAAACACCCGAACAGACCGCAAAGACTCAAATGTCCGACGCACAATCTCAAGCAGAAGCAGCCCGAATAAACAGAGCAAAGAGGGAAGAAGACATCCGAACAAAAGAGGGTGAAGCTGGCAGGATGATCGAGAGAGGACAGGGAGCACTCCTACAGGCTAAAGGCGGACGAGAAGGTGTCCAGTCCTCCACAACCGCAGGAATCATCGCAGCATCAAAAACAGGAGGAGAAAAACTACTCTCCCAAGCAATCTCCGCCGATCCTGAAATCAACAGACTAAACGCGATTGAGAGCGGAAACATCGCCAAAGTCAACGCTCTTTCAGAAGCCATAAAAACAACAAGATTTGATCGTGCTGAAGATGTCCTCGCGTTGCAAGATCAATTTGAAGACCTCCAAAAAGAACTAACAGCTAACGCCACAGACAAAGCATTAAAAACAATCACCCAACTAGGCTCATCAGTCGCTCAATTCGATGTGAATGATTTTGTCGATTTCGCAGTCGCTCAAGGACTCGACCCAACAGTCGCCAAAGCAATTCACTCGGACAATGTAGCTCTCGCCCTAGCTCAAAAGAGCAAAGACGAAACAGCAATCCAACAGGCAGAAGCTACTCTCCAAAAAACCCTAGCAGACATTGCTCAGGTCGGAGTAAGCGATACAGATAAAACGGTAGCGGCATTACAGCGACTCCTAAACGCTGGTACGATCACACAGGAACAATTCAGTGCGGCGGTCCAAGAAGAAATAGGGATTGGCGCAGATCCGACAAAGCTCGGATTCACAACTGTTAACGGTAAATTATACTCTACCGATCCAAAAACAGGCAAAGCCACTTTAGCCGCAACTGACGAAAACAATAACCCAATCGCTCCAGCATTCAGTCAGGTAGGGAATGGTCAAATTACTTATAATTACGGATCTGCTAGTTTGAATGCTGGTGATAATCCTTTATTGCAAAATGGTAAATTTGGAACTCCGGGCATAGATATTGATGGAAACACTGGCGATGTTATTCAAGCATTTGTGAGTGGCACGGTTACTTCTGTTGCCAATGATAATGGATATGGGAATCAAGTTATTGTTACAGACGAACAAGGAAATCAGCATATGTACTCTCATCTTCGTGAAATTCCTGAATTTCTCGCAGAAGGTCAAACTGTTACTGACGGAATGGTTCTAGGATATATGGGGAATACTGGATCGGTATTCGGAATTGAAGGTAATCGTCCAGGCGCAGGAGACACAGAAACAGGAAGTCATCTTGATTACCGGATTAAAGGGCAGCCAGTTATGCAGCCAAATGGTCAAAGCTCTGCATGGATTAACCCAAATGTATTTATAGCCAATAAGCCAGTTGACTTTAAAGAAGAATTGATTCCACTTTATAAAAAGTTTGGAACAGAAGGACTAGCCGCAGCTGATTGGACCGCTATCGACAAGATGGGGATTTCACCAGAAGACTTTGCGAAACAAGCTCTTGCCAGCGCAACTACATCCGACGAAGACCAAGCGAGGATAACATTTGCCGAAGACTTGATAGAGAAAGCTCAAGTTCTTAAAAACTTCAAAGCTCTTGCAGCTAAAAAAGACAAATCAACATTTGGTATTCCGGGACTTGGTGGTGAACTCATTGATCCAAGAACTACTGCTGCTCTCGCACCATTTGGTCTTACATTACCGTTTTCAGAATCAAGAAACTTCAAAGTAGCTTTTGATGCTTTCATCTCAAAACTATCTTTAGACAATTTAGTTCAATTAAAATCTCAAGGTGCAACATTCGGAGCTTTGTCTGACAACGAGTTAAGGTTTATTACAAATGCTGCTTCTAAATTAAATATTGGTATGGGAGAAGCTGATTTCCAAGAGGAGTTAAGCAAACTTATTTTAATATTTGAGTCAGCTATTCCAAATTTAGAACGCTCATCACTTGCAACCGGGACAGAAGAAACACCAACAGAATTTGCAGATAATTTTGTTGATAATTATCCAGTATCTAATCCGCAATTCTTTGGGTCTGAACCACAGAAAGAAGAAGCTGCTCCTAAAATTCAACCAACTACATAATGCCAACAATACAACAAATTCTCGACGATGCAAAAGCAAATCCTAATACCCCCCAAGCTACACAGCTTAGAGAAGTGATAGAATCTGGTGCTTTGGATGAAAGAGCCGCTGTAGAAGGTGTGCAACTTCCTGGACGACCGAAGCCAGCGGTTCAAAGAAAACAGATAGAATCTGGCGCAGAAAAGAATATTTTTCAAAAGGCTGCTGCTGGAATTTCTGAATCTTTTAAGTCTGGACAGGAACGATTAGTCAAAGGAGCTGAATTGATAAGTGATGATTCTGGTAAGCCATTTGTACCAGGGAAAGAAGAGATCAACACTGATGTTCTCGGACCGCGCACACTCGAAGGTTTGAGAAAACAGCCTGATTACGCTGATAATTATTACGAAACTGGTGCTGATGCTTTACCTGAATTTGAAGCGTTCGCTGCTGAGAAAGCGTTACCAGCGGGTACACAACCAGGAAGAGCCAAAGATGAAGGTGCTTTGAATAGAAAATTTGTTGGAGCAACAGAGGCTGCTCTTGGTGCAGCTGAGGTAATCTTTTCTCCTCTTATTGGAGCTTTTGGCGCAGCGGTACAAGACATATCTGGTGAAGTCATGAAAAATGTTAAAAACGATCAATTTGAGTGGTATCTTAAAAAAGGAGCGACAGAAGAAGAAGCCGGAGAAGCTGTTGAGTCTGATTTGAAAAACCTAGAAACAAAATTCGAGCCAATAAAAGATTTTATTGAAAAACATCCTGGTCTTGTTAATACAGCAGAAATTGGTCTTTGGTTGTGGACAGGTGGAAAGTCAAAAGCAGTTGCATCATCCGCAGAGAAAAAATTATTGAAGTTAGGAGATGATTTATTGCCACCACCAGGAGGTCCAAGTGGAAGTGGTGCTGTTGCTGATTTTAAACAATTTGTAAAAGAGTTCAGACCAATCACAAAAGCCGAAGCAGTCGTAAAAGAAACTGGCTTTATCCAAATCGGAAAGCAGAAAATCCCTACTTCAAAACCAACCGTGTCAGGTGGGATTCTCCAGAGTATGCACAAACCAATTCCTACTAAGGCACAGGCTTTTGCTGAGTCGTCTGGTAAACCAATGGGTGAATGGCTTGTGGAAAGAGGAATTATTGACACTCCCGAGAACACAGTTAAGAAGCTTTTTGATAGATTTACAAAATCCAAGTCTCAAGCTGATATTGGATTTGAGGCGATTCCTGGCAGATTCCAAGACCCTATTTTGTCTAAAGTTGCAAATGAACTTTTGATCCTAGAAAGAGAGATTGCTAAAAAAGGTGCTGCATCGGCAGATAAGAAATTTATTGAACATCTGGCAAATAGTCTTCAAGAAGGAGGACTTACAATGCCAGAGATAAACTCTCTGAAAAGACTTTATGGTAGAAAAGTAAAAACTGAGTTTGTGAAAGATTCGACAAAAACCAGTACAGAAATTCAAGCTAAAACTAATGTAGATAATAGTTTAAGGAAATGGCAATCAGGAAAAGCAGAAGAATTAGGATTTGATGATCTGGCTGCCATCAACATAGAAACAATGCAGTCTCGGGCAGTAATGGATGCGATAGGTGAAAGATTCTTGCGAAAGCAGAGCAACAACGCGGTTAGTTTAACTGATTGGATTGTTGCATCTGGAGGTGCTGCTAATCCTGCTTTCTTTGGTGCTTTGTTTGGAAAAAAACTTGTAAGTGCGGATGCGTTTCAAGCTCTCTTCGCAAAAGCATTAGCCAAAAAAGCAACGGTCGGTGAACCAGCAATAACTTCTCTCGGTGTTATTGAAAGAAAGGCAAAAATTCAGGAAGGTGCAGCAGCTATTCGCGAAACCAAAAGTGCCACCCAGCCAGTCCTACCCCGAGAAGGAAAAATCCTAGAAAAGCCATCGGATGTAAGTGTAACCAAGCCAAAGTCTTTTAGCAAGGCGGGAGCTGCCGAAGTGCCAACTAGCTCACAAGTAAAAAAAGCAGCACAAACTAAACTTGACGCAAACTTTGATGAGATGGTCGAAGAATCTATCAAGAAAAACGGTAAGATTTCTAGCGCTGACAGTGATAAAAACTTATTCAAAGATGTAGGTTATGATGGCACAAATGCTGAATCAGTACATCAAGTGTCAAAAGAAATAGCGAATGAAACATTCAAGAGAAATCTGAATAGAAATCCAGGGAAATATGGAGTTCTTTATGCTGGCGGTAGCGGATCTGGAAAAACATCTTCGATCACTGCCGTTTTACCGGATAATCTTAAAAATGCTGCTGCGGTTTATGATGGTAATTTGTCGAAGCTTTCTTCTTTTAGCCAAAAAGCATTTGCTACCAAAAAAGCAGGCAAAGATCTTCAAATAGTGTACGTTTATCGAGATCCATTGGATGCTTGGGAAAATGGAGTGATCGCCAGAATGCTTGGGACCAGAGAAACAGGCAGAGTTGTCCCAGGTAACATATTTGTTGGAAATACTCACGGCGCATTTGATGTAGTAAAACAAATCCCAGAATCACAAATGGTTGTTATCGACAATTCGCTTGGAAAAGGAAAAGCTGCTAGAATGGCAGCTGGTAAGTTTGATAAAATTAAAATGCAATCTCCAGAACAGATGAAAAAGGAAATCGATGCAATAACTAATAAATATTATGACCAAGGAAAAATCACCATCGAACAGCGAGACGCTCTCCTTGAATGAGATAAAAGAGATGCTGGCCAAGAATAAAAAACCTGACGGTGGTTTGTCTGCTCAAGCAGCTATTGACGGTTTGAATAAGTCTGTTGCAGAGGGGAACTAATCCCATTCTCCGCTTCGTCGTTTTACGGATCGTGTCGCTATGAAGTTCAAAGAAGCTAAGATTACTTCCGGATCAATACCGTGTTTTTTGGAACGATCCCTAGATCCTTTAGAAATTTTAGGATTGTGGGACAGCAGGTGCGCGATGTTGTTTCTTGTTTTCATTGGTAAAGTTTTTTCATTGCCACGATGGACTCGCCGCAACAGTTTGAAATATAGTAACCGATAAAGTTTTTGTCTGCGAATGGAGAGAAGTAATCGCTTGAGCTTCCGACGAACCAAAGTCCAGTCAGCCCTAGGCTGTTTTTGCTTTCGAGATTTAGTTTTTCAGGATCTTGTTTTGCGAAGTCGCCTTCAACTGGCATCACGCAGTCAACCATTCCGTCGAAACTACTATTCATTTTTATAAACAAGTTGTTGTTTTTGGCTTCTCTTTTGATGAAGCTCTTGATTGTGGCTAGGGTGATTTTTTTAAGCATCTTGGTTGGGGATTAAGAATTAAGCCGTTTGAGTTCTTCGATAACATTTTTCGCAGCGTAGCGACCATTGGAATTTAACATCCGCTGCCATGCTTTGTTGTAGGGAGACCAACGAAAACCGCGAGATTTTAATATTGTCCGAATCTCCTCCGCTGGTTTTCCGTCGAAGATGAATCTGATTCTGTTGTCGTCTTTGTTCTCCGTCAGTTTGTAGCCTTCGCCTTCCACGTCTTCGTTTTCCACAATCTGAGTTTGCTTTTGCAGTTGCTCAATCCGCTTTTTTACGCTCCGAATGTTCGCGCTGTCGCCAAAAAAATAATAGGCGCTGATTCTTTCGGGTGGAAAAGCGTAATAAGTCCGTTTGTTTAGCATTTCGGTAAATACTTTTTTGTCGGGGTTGTCGTCTTCCATTGCCTCGACTTCTTTTAACGCGTTTTCGAGTGTTTTAAATTTCCTCAATTTGCCGTTGTATTTTTTCATATATTCCGCCGTCTTCTCCAGTCCTTCCAGCTTCTCTTTTAATTTCCTGACCGCTTCGGGATCGTCCGAGCTAATCCCAGCCTTGCCGACTCCCTCGGCTTTTGCTTCGTAGTGTTCCGCCTTTTCTCTCTCTTGCACGGATTTACCAATTTTCCCAGTTGCGCGGCTTCTAAAGGCTCTGTCGCCTCGCTCGCTATGATGTCCGACGAGGATCGGCTGCCCGAATGGGATTTGGTCGAGCGCTTTCCAACCTTCACGTGAAAGCCTGTCTGCTCTCGTGGTGAGTGCCGCCGCGGTCTGCTCGTATCGCTCCTTCCGCGCTTGTTGTTTTTCTTCGTAGTGGTTCATATTAGTAAAATTAATTAATAATCCAGGGCTTGAGTCCAGGAGTTTCGGTCAAAGGTCGATAGACTCCCTTTGTTTTGAAGACTAGCGGTCGAGTCAGTTTGTTGAGTTTTGCTGTTAGTTTTGCCTTGATATTGGTGATAGCTTTTTTGAAATCTCGCTCGTGACATTTCCTTATTTCACCATCTATCTTGTTGATCTCGGCAGGATTAATATCCGCCGTGAGCGTGAAGCAATCGTAGAATGTAAGTGTAGTCATTTTGGTGAGGAGTTAAAGTCCGATGAAATTGGCGAAGTTATCTAACACTTTGATCTTTTGCGTTCCGTTTGCCGTTCCGTATTGTTTTGCAATGCCTGTAAATTCTCCCTTCTCTTTTTTGCAGAACTCTAAGAACTTTTTTTCGAGGGGCTGGTATTGGAAGCCCAACATCTTGAACACTTTGTCGGCGGCGGTAGTATTTTTGGTAGTCATTTTTTATTAGTTAAAGAATTAAAAAGAACAGAAGTCAAGTGACTCGTTAAGGGGGAATGAGGGGAAGCACGGTTAAAGTATATCAGATTGCATATGCAAATGCAAGTGTATTCTAATAAAATCAACATTCTGTCAAGACGAATTGCATATACAAAAATGCACTTATGAAATAGAGTCTGGCGCATGAATAAGAAAAATAGAATTTACCGCGAGGAGGATTCTCACTACGACGCTGTAAAACAAGCGGCGGAATCTCTCGGCATGAAGATAAGTTCAGTCACTAGAATTTTGTTGAAAATGTTCGCTGAAAACCCTAAAATGATTCCGTTAGATAATCTTTCCGATAGTAAAAATAACAGCGCAAAGCGCAAGAATGTGAAGCGGAAAAGCAAATGCTAATCCGATTATTACAATCCAAAATAGACATCCAAGCCAATCATTCATACTAAAATTATCTCACGATTTTAAAATAAAGCAAATGCCACCAGTCAGAAATTCCGACGAGTATAATCTAGCGCCGATGTGCCAGCGGAAAGTTTTAGCACTTTTGGAAGAAGCAAAAACTGAATTGCCTAATTTGGTAATTTTTGAAACTCGCCGATCAGTAGAACGACAAGCATATTACTATGGGCTAGGACGCTCAAAATGGGCTATGATGCTTGCGTATCCAACCAAATCAGAATATTGGAACTACGCAGCACCAAACTCTCCAAAGCGCACATGGACGACCTATTCTCTCCACCTCACTGGCAACGCTGTTGATTTTTGTTTCGATTACGGAGACGGATATTCTTGGAATGGAGATTGGCAGAAACTCCGAGAACTTGGGAAAAAACATAAACTGCAATCTCTCTACCCATATGAGAGCGCTCACCTACAGCATAATAAAATTTATGATTTAACTCTCAACCTCATGGAAGATACCGAAAAACTCGCAGGAGAACTTTGGCAAGAAGGGGACAAGATGCAGCTAGAAGGGCAGCGACTAATCGACAAAAGCGTCGAGATAAAAAATCGCGCTCATCAAATTGCCGAATCTGCGCGTAACAGCTAGGCTGTCCAGCCAGAACATCTTCGACCGGATAATTCAGGTTCTTTTCTGGTGGCTTTGTCTTTGTGGAATAGTCGCTTTTTTTTAACTAAAAAAGCCCTGCGCACTCAGCAGAGCTAATTTAGAATTTAACCACTTTCTTGACTACATTGTAACATAAAAGCGAGTTACGTTTTCTAGCCAAATTTTACTGCGATCTCCGCCTGTCCACCTAATCGCGTCTGCGAGAGTCGGGAATCCTCCGTATGATTTCCTCCAGTTCCACTTGAAACTGGCGTAGGATGCGGCTACTGTGTCAAATTTGACGAATTTGCCTCGTTCACGAATTCCAAAACAATTATTGTGAGTAATTCCGACTCCTCGGGTGCAGTCCCCTGTCTCAGCTATTGCTACTGCCCGAGAGAGGCGATCGAGATCGACCGCGCCCGCTCCTCGGCTATTTTCATTTCCTCCTCTCTGAGACTGATAATCGTTTGGTTGACTTTCGCTAATTCGACTTCCGCTTCCGACAGTAAAACTTCCGCCGTGTATTTTTGCGCTAGGTAATTTGACTTCACGATTCTCGCATCCGCTTGCTCCACATGAATATCTTGGAGCCGTAATTCCGCTGTACTGCCATTCGCGAGCAAAGAGGGCAGGAACAAAAAGCAAACAGCATACAAAGCTAATGCCAAAATTACTCCTGCGATTATTTCTTGTTTGCGGTTTTTGAAAATCCGCTTCGACTGGTTTCCGAGATTTTGTGTTGGTGTGTTTTGCATGATTCATGGGGTTAAAAATTAAGTAAAAAAGGTTTATTATCAACTTAATTTTAGCTATGGCGGAATTAGTATTAGTTTTGTTTTTAGCATTATTAGTTTTGGTGTGCTATAATTTTAGCACAGATAGTAAACGATTGCAAGTGTATTTTCTTGACCACAGCAGCACAGCAATTAGAATACACCCAATGAATAAGCGCACGCTAAATCACGCAGCTTGGACACTGAATCACCAGCTCGACGAAATCGGAATTATGATTGCGGTACTTGCCCCGATTATTTTTTCGATTTGTGTTGCGGCTAACCACGCTCTCAAAAATGCCTGAAGTCCCACCTTGCTCTTGCGGATCACGCCGATGGCGAGTGCTCAAAAAAGGCAGAAAATGGAAATGTAAAAAATGTTTCATAATTAGACATGAACGAAAAAAAGTTAAAAAATCTCGTTAGAAAATTCGTAGGCGCACCAGTATTTACCAAGAGGAAAATTAACTTCAACCAACCAATATTTTATAAACGCAAAATCTCATGACACCACAGGACTACATCGATGCAATCCGAGCAGCCGCAATCGCACTGGAGGAAGAAGGAATAATCATGCCCCAAGAGACTAAAGAGCTCAATGCAATCGCAAGGATGGCAGAGGAATCAATGCAAGATGAAGCCCGCGACGACGCTCTGGCGGACATTGAAGGTCGAAATAATCCTATAACGGCATGAAAATCATCTCCAGAAACTTCCCGAAAATGCGCGGCGATGTAAAAGTCGATTATCTTTTTCAGACTTTTGAAAACATCCACGAACTCGCGAAAATGCGCGGCGGTGTAGTCGGAAAGCTCTGCACCTTTTTGAGCGATGTCTATAAAAACGGAATACCGGAAACTCAAACCAAAAGCATCAGCGAACTTCCGCTGCTGATTTGCAAATCAGAAAAGAGACCAGACCAGATAACATCAATCGCCGCCGAAGCAAATGCACGAGGAAACGGAAGGCAGCAGCACGATGTCTTGCAAAGCTATTTTTTAGATAATGACAGATTCACGATCGCCACCGAAACACCAGTTTGGCGTGACGGAGTTCTCGGACACATCGACCTTATTAGAATAGCTGATGATGTAGTTGAGGTTTGGGACTACAAACCAGACGCTCATCGGGAGACAAAGGCAGCCAGCCAAATATTGAGATACAGAAACTTTTTAGCAAAATGCACCGGAATCCCACTGTCGAACATTCAAGCAGGATACTTCGACGAAAAAAACGCATATTTCCTTAAATTTTAAAAAATGAATGACAAAGAAAGTCTCGTAGTCTACGAGCCTAAAGTAATCTCGACAGAAGAAGAAGCCGGGAAGACACTAGCGAATCAATACTTCGCGGAAAACAAAGTCGGAGATTTTACGAAGGTCCCGCGAGAAGTAAAACTAGCCTTGCTCCAAATCACACACCCGCGATTTATAAAAAAGCGAAAAGTCGCCGCAGTCCAGATTCCATACATCGACCACTTCTACGCTGAGAAATGTTTGAACTTTATTTTTAATTTCGAGGTGAGTTGCGAAATAATCTCAAAAGAATTCATCAAACAAGAAAAAGGAACTGAAGCAGAAGTTCAGATGAGATTTACTTTTGGGACCGGAGAAAAAAAAATCACTCGCGATGTGTACTCATCTCATAAAGGATTTCCAAACCCAGCCACTACTCGCGGAGATATTCTAAAGTCGGCAATCTCAAAATCATGGAGCGTAGTAGCGCGGACATTCGGAGTCGGAACGAATCTCGCCGCAATGGAACAGAAAGCTTATGCCAGAGTAGCCAAAAAAGCACCACCTAAACCAGCCGAACCCAAGAAGGCTGTAGAAAAAGCTTGGGACAAAGTTTAACCATGAAAAGATGACTGAAGAAATACAACCACCATCGATTGAATCACCTGATAGTAAAATAATTTGCCCGACTTGCAGAGTTGGCAAAATAGATAAACCCAAGAACAGAGATAATAAGTGGTTTAGAGGACTAGGAGATGAAGATTTATGGAGCGCATACAGCCATGTTTTAAAGCTTAAAGAAGATGGAACTTGGTCAATTCCGATTAGAATATCTTCTTTTTACAGATGTAAGGAAGAAAATTGTGATAATAGAAAATTATTTGGAATAAATCTAGGAGGATATGACGAAAAAGGGTTTTCTCATGGAAGCTTTCCGATGGTGAGTAAAAAATATCTTAGAGAAAATTTCAAATTCATATCAAGAGAAACTGGTGACACCGTAGTTTTAAAAATCTCTGACCAAACCACACTAAATAATCTTTAACAACTTACCTATGTCCAAAATCCCTTCCTCAGATGAGGCAACCAAAGAACTCTCGGAATACGATCCGCAGATAAAGACAATCATCGCTGCCGCTAACGCCCTCAAAGTTACGAATGAGGAAGAAAGCCAACACGCAGCGAAATTCCTCGGCGACCTCAAATCCGAAACTGACCGACTCGAATCAAAACGAAAAGAACTAACCGTCGGACTCAACGCTACGCTAAAAGTAATCAACAACGGAGCAAAAGTAAGATCAGAACCACTCAAGCAAGCAGATAAAATCGTAAAAGCGAAACTCGGAACTTACCTAGACGAGCAAGCAAGGATAGCCGAAGAAGCCGCAGCTAAGGTTCGCGACGAACAGGAAGCAGCCGAAAAGAAAGCGATGGCAAAAGCAGCCGCGGCGAAGAAGGCAGGAGACGATGAAGCCGCCAAAAAAGCGACAGAGGAAGCAGAGGAGATAAAAAATGTGGAGCCAGAGGTAGAAGCTGCTCCAACATCAGTGCGAACCGATGCGGGGCTTGTAAGTAGCAAAAAAGTTTGGACTTTCGAAATCGAGGACGAAACCAAAGTCCCGGACTCATTCAAAATCGTGGACGAAAAAGCGGTCCGCAAATCAATCGCAGACGGAGAGAGAGAGATACCTGGAATCAAAATTTTCCAAAAAACTCAAATCGCCACTCGATCATAATACTTAAACCAAGTAAAAAGCGAATCGAAGAAATTAAAAAATCAATCTAACCCCTTTATTATGATTACAAAAACCTTCAAAGTCGGAGATCAAGTAAGAATAAACTGGGAAAAGTCGAATTATGAATATTCTGAAAATTATAAATATACCGGGACAGTATTTAATATTTATAATGAAGACTATTATGAAGTCAAAGGGTTTCTTCGTGATGATCCAGAATATAGCTTAAGTTTTACATCAAAATACCTAGAACTTATTAAACCATCTAACTCCAAAACTACGAAATCGAAAAGCTCAAAACCCACAATCGAAGTAATCCAAGACAAGGTAATTAAATTTTCAGACAGTGCAACAAAGTATTATAAGGATGAAATTGAATTAGCGTTTTCTGTAGTAAAAAATCCTCAAGCAATAACTAGATGTAAGCTTACTCCTATGCAAGCTCTCGGACTAGCCAAGAAAATCCGTCGAGAAGTAGCACGTCATAAAAAACTCAAATTCTAATGAGACTCCCTACACGAGAACATTACGCCCAACCGCTCGTAAAGCTCAAGCAAATCAGAAATTTCTACGCCATGGAACGAGCCAAGAAATTAAATGAGCTTGATGTATTCGGACTTACCAAGCAAGTAATTATGGGAATGGGCATGGAAGCCGAAGCGATAATTACGGAACTAAAATTCAATCAAGATTATGCACGAAAAAAGACTTAGAAAACTTTTAACCAATTTCGATATGACCCCATCTCAACTCACAATGCTCTGGCTCATCAATCAATCTCCTTGCCGTCCGTCTGACCTAACAAAAGAGGTTGTCGGCACAAAGTCGAATGTCTCCCAAAGGCTAAACGCAATGGAGAGCGAGGGACTGATAACCAGAGGAAAGTTCACCTCAGACGGTCGCGAAACTACCGTAAAAATCACGCCAAAAGGGAAAGAGCTTTTGAAAAAATCAAAGGTGGAACTTTCACGATTTGAACTCTCTGCAAATTTAACTTTGTACAATAAACTAACCGAGGCTGTTAAAAGGCTTTAAAATGAATAAATTCGAAATATTAATCTACGGAATGTGTATCGGTGCTGTGGTAACTATCGCGCTGATGTGGTCAGGTTACATTTACTTCAAATGAGTGACGACAAAAAAAGAACGCTGAGACAAAATCGTGCTTTGCACCTCTACTTTACGATGGTTGCCGACGAGTTGAATGACGCTGGTCTCGACATGAAGAAAGTTTTGAATCCTGGAATCGACATACCCTGGAACGGTGCGTCGGTAAAACATTTTCTTTGGCGGGCTATTCAGAGAGTTCAAATCCAAAAAAAATCCACTACCGAGCTCACGACTAAAGAAATTGACATTGTTTTCGACACACTCAACCGTCACCTCGGCGAGAAGCTTGGCATCCACACTCCGTTTCCTTCAATCGAGGAAATCATGATTCAAATGCAAATTAAAAAATGACATACACTCCCGGCGAGTCAAGATGAAATACTTTATTAAGGTTTAAAATTTGGTTAAAATATCCATACTTAACTTTACTTACCTTGCCAGCTCCAACAAAAGAACAAATCATGGATGCGCTTCAAAGCGTGTTTTTTAATGATTTGGAGTTTCTTGAGGAGGTAAATAATTTCACATACATGCGCAAAGCCCAATTAAGGAAGCGCAAACTTAACTAAAAAGAAAGTGCCACGACCACGCAAAAATAATGCCGAATATTTCTCTCACGATAAAGACATGAGAAATGATGAGAGGATGCTCGCCGTACGCAATAAGTTCCAGCATGTCGGTTATTCAATATGGAATATGATTCTTGAAAAACTAACAAATGCTGAAAATTTTGAGTTGAAATATGATAATAAAAGTTTGGAATTATGGTCAGGAGATTTCCAGTCGGTACTCGGTGCCGAGATCAAAGAAATCGTCGAATATTTTATTGATCTTGAGTTGCTTATTGAAGAAGACGGCATGATTTTTTCTCCAGAATTAAAAAAGAGATTACAACCTGTTTTAGATAAACGAGAAAGAGCACGCCGTGATGCTGAAGACCAGAAACGCGATGATGATGGTCAATTCGCTACCGATAACCCCGATGATTCCGATGTTCCTGTGGCAGAAACACCACAAAGTAAAGTAAAACAAAGTAAAACAAATAATATTAAACCTACCACCTCCCCCGAAGCGGAGGAGTTGACAGTTTTTCTTTTTCAGAAAATACACGAAGTAAATCCCGCGTTCCGTTTCGATGAATCGGTGATGAAACGAAAGATTGCTACATCCGCCGGCGACATCGACAAAATGCTGCGGATTGACAAGCGCACACGAGATCAAATCATGGTCGTGATTGATTATGTTTTTGGAGGTGAGATTAACGGAAGAACATTCCCGGGAGATACTTTTTGGCAAACAAATATCGAAAGCGGACTTAAATTAAGAAAGCATTTCGTGCGATTAGTTGGTAAAATAGGGGTAGATGTGAAAAAAGAGGAGGAATCTAAAGGATTATCAATTAGGCAATAAACTACAATTTAATTTATTATTATGTTTAAAACATCAGACACACCGACCAAGTTTATGAACCAACTCACAACAAATCTCGTAACTCACCGACTCACAGTAGAAATGGGAGGAGGAGAGAAGAAGAACTTTTTACTGAGCAAAGCTGAGGCTAGACAAATTCAAGCAGGGCTGAATAATAAAGCACTGCAATTTTTAGATATTGGAGATGAGTCATTTCCAAAATACGGATGCAGACTTGCAAAACTTTCAGAACTTGAATTGAAAAAAATGGCGGAAACTTTCGTGGACTACTGCCACGAGCATGTCCACGCTGCTGAGGTGGTGGAAGGAAAAACGCGGACTATTTTCATCCGCAAAAGGATGAGGCAATTCAGCGACAGCCGCGAGGAGATTTTGGATGATGAGCGCGGGTATTATTTGGATGGTGAATTTATTAAAATCAAATGAAAACACTTACAACAATCCCGACAGAGCACCAAGAGGCTGTCTGCCTCGTAGAGTGGCTAGAAATCAACCAGAAGCTCGGAAACATCGTTTTGTTCTCACATATACCATCCGAGACATTCACGCGCTCTTGGGGCGTTAAAATGAGAAATAAGGCGGAAGGGGTGCGGAAGGGCGTTCCAGATTACGTTATCATCACTGGTGGACATGTGATATTCGTCGAACTCAAGAGAAAAAAGCGTTCAGTTGTCTCGCCAGAACAGAAACAATGGATTGAAGAAATTAATAAATGTTCAGAGGTTGAAGCGGCAATTTGTAAAGGTGCCTCGGATGCAATTGAATTTATTAGCGAATTTTTCCCTGTAAAAAAACTTTAAATATGCTTTGTCGAACCCAAAAAGAAGCGTTCTCGGCGGTTGCCGATAGAGACGACCTCGGAGGAGAGCGTTGGAAGTGCGCCGACTGTCCGAAAGTGCTGACAACACTACGCGCACACAATTTTGCTCACGTATTGCCGAAAGGGAAATACCCAGAACTAAAGTGCGAAACTTCAAATATTTTAGTAAAATGCTATCGCTGTCATTCTAACAACGATCACAATCTCGATGTACAAGATTCAGATTGGCTAGACTCATGAAATGCAAAAAATGTCAGATCGAATTCTCACAGCTAACTCTCCAAGAAGGAAATTGGTTCTGTAAAAGCTGCCGGGACGTCTCGGCTCCAGAGAACAGGGTGAAAATTATTAAAAAATCACGGAGAGCCAATTTAATATAACTTTATCCTATGCCCATCACCACCCGACATCTCGATTGGTCAGATAAAAAACATGATTTTGACGACATGGAAGGAGGAGAAAAAAACACCATCTCCATGAAAGAAGCCAGAGAGGAAATGGTCAAGAGGATAGATATGCTTCTACACACCCAAGAGGGCAGGGAGAAGATTGGGAAAGTGCTTGGATGTAAGATTGAAAGTTAAAATATGGCGGTGCGGCGTGGATGACCGACACGCATTGCGCTAATAACGCGAAGGTGGAGAATGTTGCCACCAACGGCACAAGGACGCTTGTGTGAGAGATAGCAGGTGTGAATCCTGCCACCGCCACCTAAAAAAACACTATGAATAAAGGATTAGGAATTTACGGACAACTGAGTGGTAAGAAACTCAAATTAGATGAAGTCCCTGACGGATTCAACAAAGAAATGTACGAAGTATTTATCGAAGCTCGTGAAGCAGATATAAAAATTCTAAAAAAAGCAATTAAGCTCGCCAAGCAGAAAAAGCGATTAATTAAATAACCCCTTTTATTACCAGACAACACAGATGAATTTACCAGATTGTATATTCTGCGGAAAGGAAATTGAGATGGGAGAAATATTCCTAGCTCACATTAAAAAAGATATGGAATCAATTACTCACTTTCAATGCCGTCCGTGTGGGAGAGAAAATGAAGACAATAGACTAGATAAGAACGGAGGTAAATGGATACTTGTAAAATTAACACTTGATGGAATAGTAAATCTTTAATCCATGACAACTGACCTCCTCCGTGACGAAAAATAAAGAAACACTACTACCATGAATAAACTTAAAAAAGGCGACACGGTAAAAACATTCTTCGGTGATGCCAAGGTGCTAGAAATCAAAGGGGAAATATGTAAAGTATGGAATCGTGCAAAAGGTGTTCAGAATCTGTTAATTACTTCTTTAAAAAATGAATAAAGAAATTTGCATCACGAGAGAAATCTTCAAAATAATTTCGATTGTTCTAATTACTTTCATCATAACCACAATCGCAATCGGGTGGACTGAATATAATTTCTTAAGAAGACATTTTTATTACCACCAAATCCAACTGACAACGCAATATTGTGTTAATTAATTCATTAAAAAAATGAACAAAATAATACATGGTGACGCTCTCGAAAAACTCAGCGAACTGCCGGATAACTCGGTGGATTCAATCGTAACAGATTTGACTTTCATAAGTAGAGGGTGTAATATTTTAGTATGAATGATAAAATATCTGATTTACAGGTTGGAATTGCGGGAGAACACTTAGTTTGTGCTGACTTAATTACAATGGGTCATAGAGCATTTTTATCAGACCAGGGATTACCATATGATATTGTCGCAGAAATAGACGACAAGCTATACAGAATACAGGTGAAGACAACAAGTAAATTTAGAGCTATACCACAAAGAAAAAAATACACTCCTGCATATTTATTTTGGATTAAAAGATGTGGTAAGGGTGGGAAAAAAACGTATACAGAAAAAGATTTTGACTTCATGGCGTTGGTAGCATTGGACAAAAAAATTGTTGGTTATATTGAAAGAGACCAAGCTAAATCAACCATGCACATTAACGAACAAAAATTAAAAGCATTAACGTTTGAAAAATTATGGAAATAAACAAGATTTACCACGGAGATTGTTTGGAAGTGATGAGAACTTTTCCAGATAACTGCATTGATGCATTGTGTTGCGATCCACCTTACGGAATTTCGTTTATGGGAAAGAAGTGGGATTACGATGTGCCGAAAGTTGAGTTGTGGCAAGAAGTTTTGAGGGTTTTAAAGCCGGGTGGACACGCTCTTGTTGCTTGCGGAACTCGAACACAACATCGAATGGCAGTCAATTTGGAAGATGCTGGATTTGAGATAAGAGATATAGTGGCTTGGATATATGGGAGTGGATTCCCGAAAAGTTTGAATATCGGAAAGGCGGTTGATAAGTTACAAGGGAATGAGAGAGAGGACTTAGGAATAAGCGATGCCACAAGACCAAATCACCAAAAAGGGAATGCTGGAATGCAAAGGTTACTAAATAACAACAACCCTCATTCTGAAATAAGACTAACCAAAGGCTCATCTCCTTACGAAGGCTGGGGAACAGCTCTAAAACCAGCTATGGAATTATGGACTCTCTGCCGCAAACCTCTCGAAGAAAAAACGGTGGCTCAGAATGTTTTGAAATATGGAACAGGTGGGATAAATATTGATGGGTGTCGGGTAGAGGGAACTGATGAAATACCAACATTTACACGAGATTTAACAAATGCTCATGGAAATAATTTTGGTGCTGGAACAAAAATACCAACTAAATCAAATGGAGTAACTGGACAAGGCAGATTCCCAGCAAACCTAATCCACGACGGAAGTGATGAAGTGGTAGAGGGGTTTCCAGAAAACACACAAAGATTTTTTTACACAGCCAAGGCTTCAAAGAGCGAAAGGAATAAAGGATTGGAGGGGTTTGAGGAGAAGGAGAAATATAAACTTGATAACTCTGGTAATTCGCACGAAATACATTCTAAAAACAACAAGCGAGTTAACCCTAAAACTGGAGTATTGGAAGAAAGAAAACCAACTGACGGAAAGAGCAAAAATTCTCACCCAACGGTAAAACCAGTAGCTCTAATGCGATACCTCTGCCGACTCATCACTCCAAAAGGTGGAACAATTCTCGACCCATTTGTCGGAAGTGGTACGACTGGAATCGGGGCGAAGTTAGAGGGATTTGATTTTATCGGAATTGAAAGAGAGGAAGAATATTGTAAAATTGCAGAGGCGAGAATCAATGCACTAGAACCAAGACTTTTATAATTCTATTTTATGCCCCACACAATAGAAGAAAGACCAGCTAGAATAAATCATTAAACCCATTTATTATGGATACATTAACAGGAGAAATATATTACGATGCAAAAGAGATTTTAGAAGCCATAAAAAACGGCGACATAAAAAACCCGAATGTAGTTGCTGCTATTCCTGATGGAGTAGTAAGAGAGCTGGAATGTATGAATCAAAATGAGCGTGTTAAATGGTGGGAGAAAAACAATAAGAAGGCAATTATATCTGGGTGGATTTCTATATGCTGTAAAGCTAAAGTAATTAAATGGTTGACTGGGTTTGAATGTACTAAATGTCACAAGAAAGACGTGAAAGTTCTATCTTCCTAACCCCACCAACTAAACTCACTAAACTATGCCCCACACAATAGAAGAAAGACCGCCTAGAATAAAATATTAAAAAAATGAAAACACTAGATGAAATCACGAATTGGAAAGACATGATTGGTAATGTTATGAATACTGATTGCTTGGAGGCGATGAAGTTGATCCCAGACAATTCGATTGATTTAGTTCTGACTTCTCCACCTTATGATAATTTGAGAGATTACGAGGGATATTCTTTTAATTTTAAAGAAACTGCTAAACAAATTGAACGAGTATTAAAACATGGAGGTGTGTGTGTTTGGGTTGTTGGAGACGCTGTTGTAAATAATTCAGAAAGTGGAACAAGTTTTAAGCAAGCACTTTATTTTAAAGAAATTGGATTAAATTTACACGACACAATGATTTATGAAAAAAATGGTTCACCATACCCAGAAAAAAATAGATATTATCAATGTTTTGAGTATATGTTTGTTTTTTCAAAAGGAAAACCAAAAACAGTTAATCTAATATCAGATAGGAAAAATAAATGGTCTGGGAGTTGGGGGAACAGAAGCGTAAGAAATAAAGCAGGAGAATTAAAAGCAGGAGAAAAAATCGAGTGTAATGAATTTGGAGTTAGATTTAATATTTGGAGAATAAATAATGGTTTTGGTTTTAGCTCAAAAGATAAAATTTCACATCAACATCCAGCAATATTCCCAGATAAACTAGCGCAGGACCACATCAAAAGCTGGAGTAACGAAAGAGACTTAATTCTCGACCCATTTCTCGGAAGCGGAACTACCGCCAGAGCTTGCAAAGATTTAAGCAGGCGTTTTATCGGAGTTGAAATTTCAGAAAAATACTGCGAGATAGCAGAAGAAAGATTATCTCAAGAAGTTTTATTTTAACCATGACCAACACCCTCCCCTCGTTTATGAATAAAGAATTTACCTTCATCCAGTTCGCAAGAGAGAGTATGAGGTTTTGGAAGATTCTAGGATTCCAAGTTTTCAACCCTGTCGCAATAATTAAATCTTACAGAATATATAAATCTAAATTATGAAAAAAGAATATACAACATTCCGCTACATCAGAGGCACAAGATACGATATTGCTTTGACAAAACGAGTCGAAGGAATGCCGGGATTTGCACCAGAATATCGAGAAACTGATGTTTGTAAAATTTGTGTGAAGTATTTAGGTAGTGAACCCCCGTTTGTTCAGTTTTTTGGTGAACCACCAAATTTAGAGATTGATGAAGTCAAAGAAATATTAACGCTTCTGAAAAGAGGATTTGTTAAAACAGACTTTAAATTATTATGAACATAAAAAACATCTTCTCGAAGCCAGAACAAAAAATACACATAGAAGACATCGCTGGGAATACACTGAGGACTAAATACCGCCCCACCCTAATCAAAGCCCTCCAGAATAACTTTGGATGTAATACTGAGTGCGAAGGATACTGTATGAAGGCTAAACAGATAGAAACTTGGGACGAGGAAGGTGTGAGGAGGGTGCGGAAATTATGCGAACTCGTTGTTAAAATTGATAATAAATAAGATGCAATTCATTAAAAGAATAATCTTCGCCTTAATCTGCTCAACAATAAGCCTAACTTTCGCGTGGCTAGTTTACGAGATTGGAGAAACAGATTTTCCCATTTGGCTAACTCTCTGGCTAGGGATTGTATGCTTAGTTATCTGCGTACTGTCTGGCTGGATATCATTCTTTGCTTTCACTGATGATTTTGAAGAATGGTTAAATGAATTCTCTTAAAATTGATAATAAATTAATCCCCAAAATATGAATAAACTACTATCGAACTGCTGCCAAAAACCAGTAAGAACTGCTTGGAGCCAAGACTTTGGAGACGAACCAAAAGGGAAAAAACCTCCAGCAGGTGCTACCTGTTTTATGATTTGCGATGGTTGTAACAAAGTGTGCGACACTCACGAGGATTCTGACATACATTACGAAAACTTAAATCATGTTAAACTATAATAAATGAATGAAGCACGCACAGAAACCCGAGCAGAAAAACGTCGCCAAAGGAGAGCCTACGGTTTCGGCGGGGAAAAGGCGATCAAGAAAGGCAAGTACCGCCAGAGAAACGCTGTAGATGGTCAGGTGAATTGGTGCATGACACTTTGGGGACGATACGCTGCCGGCAAGAAACTCGACGAACTAAACCTTGATGAGTTTTTTGAAACAAACAAAGCAGAATTTGCTCCTGAAGTGGCAATCGAGCTGAAAGGAAGAATCGGAGTTTTGATTGAAAATCAGAGGATTATGGACGAGCAAGCGTCCGCTAAACCAATCAAGCAATGAATTTAGATTTTAGATTTAAAAAGAACGAAAAAACAGAATATTGTGATATGTGGATGGTAAAAGTTCCAGGACATAAAAAATGGTTTGGAACTACAATGTGCCATCACAATTCAACAGAAGCAGCAAAGCAATTCCTGACTAAAATAGTAAAAACATTTATGGGCAAACAAGCGGCGGAGAAACCAATTAAGCAATAGTTCATTAACCCCTTTATTTATGTCTGACGACACAACAGCTACTCCAGCTGCGACAGGAGAACCAAAAAAACAAGTCGACCCTTCAGAACTCCAACCGCAGGACGCAATCTCGGAAAAAATCTTTGAACTCAGAGATGAAATCAAAGTATCAGCAGACAGCACAAAAGTGTTCGCTGATAAATTAAAAGACGGTACTTATCTTGTTGGTCAAGATTCAGACAACGGAGAGATGATCGCCAACTCAATTCTTGCTTTCCGCCACCTCGAAGATGCAGCAATGCGACTCGGGAAAGTCATGCAAGCAAAAAATGGTGGAGTTTCTATTCTGTCGAAATAATCACTTTCGGGACTAGCCGAAAGTGATAAAAAGTGTCCAAATCGTGGGCAAGGGGTGAGTGAGCTACAAACTCGCAAGCCCCACCCACAAAAATTATGAACACCCTCCAAGACCTAAAGACCGCAATAGATAAAATCGCCAAGGAAATCGCGCCTGATTTCGAATTCGAATACATCCTCGAAGAGAAAATGGTCAAAGCCGTTGTGAAAATAAAAGTCTGTGGTGAAGATGTAAAAGCCAGAAGTAAATTTTACCTCGAAGAATTGCGAGATTATTACAAACAAACCGAATTTATCCAACAAAATATCTCAATAATGGTGGACTACCTCCGAGATGAAAAAGAGTTGACAGGTCCGCAGCGCGGCGATGTAAAAAATAAAGTAGAAGAAATCGGAGAGGAATATAGTTTAAGACCAGAAGAAAAAGCAATGCTCCGAAAAGAACTCGTCCACTCAGCGGCGAGAATGAATCGGGATAAAAAGTTAAATAACTTAATGACGAAAAAATGAATAAATTAATTAAAATTCCGAACTGGAAAAAAAGATTCCGAGAGTTAACCAAGCGTTCTCAATATATTGAGTATTCGAGGATTGAAGAATTTATTGGAAAAGAGATTGAGAAGGCAAAGGTTAAAGGTAGGAATGATGTCTGGTGTGTTAAGCTGTGGATGAAATTAAAAAAGTTTTTTAAGACTTGATTTCCTAATTGCATCGGTTATAATAAAAGCATGGTAGTAAAACTAGGAAGACCGTCGGACTTTACAGAGGAAATTGCTGAGAAGATATGTGAGATGATAGCTTCAGGAATAAGCCTTAGAAAAGTTTGCAAAAAAAATAAAATGCCACACATTGCTACTGTAATGCGATGGTTGCTTAAGAAGGAGAACAAAGGATTCCGCGAACAATACGAATTAGCCTGCAATACTAGAGCTGAATTAATGTTCGATGAATTGGAAGAGATAGCTGATACAAAAGATGATAAGGAAAGTCCAAATAGATCAAGACTCAGAGTTGATACAAGAAAATGGTATCTCTCAAAGGTTCTACCAAAGAAATTCGGAGACAAGCTTGATCTAACAACAAAAGATAAAGCACTACCATCACCAATTTATGGAGGGATTTCAAGACACGACGGCGACAAAGAAGATATTCCAGCTGAGGAAAAGAATTAGAGCTGTAGCTGGTGGTACTTCTGCTTCAAAAACAATCTCAATTCTCGTCTGGCTTATTGATTACTCTCAGAGCCACCACGACAAGATTGCAGATGTTGTCTCTGAGTCGTACCCGCATCTCGAGAAAGGTGCGATGCTTGATTTCGAGTCGATAATGAAAGCGCAGAATTATTGGGATGACAATCGGTGGAACAAAACGAAACACGTTTACACTTTTGAGACCGGGACAAAACTAAGTTTTATTTCGGTTGATACTTATGGAAAAGCTCATGGTCCGAGAAGAGATGTGCTTTTCATCAACGAGGTGAATAATCTCACTTACAAGATCGTCGATCAGCTCATCATTCGAACTCGTGAGACAATTTGGCTTGATTGGAATCCAACAACAGAGTTTTGGTTTTACTCCGACATGCTCAACCAAAGGCACGATATTGATTTTCTCACTCTAACTTATCTCGACAACGAAGCTCTCGATGCAAATACTATTTTCGAAATAGAAACTCACAAGAATAATAAGATGTGGTGGACGGTGTACGGGCTCGGACAACTCGGTGAACTTGAAGGAAAGATCTACAACGGTTGGAGTCTGATTGATTCCGTTCCTCACGAAGCAAGACTGGAACGGCGTGGCTTAGACTTTGGTTTCACAAATGATCCTTCTGTTTTGATGGACGTTTATCGCTATAATGGCGGGTTTATTCTCGACGAGGTAATGTATCAAAGAGGGATGAGCAATAAATCTATCGCTGACACAATCAAAGCTGATGATTTAGCTATTCAGCAAACAGCTTTAGTTGTGGCCGACAGCGCAGAGCCAAAGAGTATCGAGGAAATGCGACAATACGGGATCAGCATCATCGGGGCAGCCAAAGGTCAGGGGAGTGTGATGCAGGGGATTCAATACGTTCAAGGGCAGCGGATAAGCTTGACCAAAAGAAGTCTCAAAACAATCAAAGCGTACCGAAACTATATTTTCTTGGTGGACAAAAACGGTACTGTACTCAACGAGCCAGATGATACGATCCACGAGTGGAGTAATTCGATGGACGCTGTTCGATACGCTATCAATTCATTCAAGCCGAGTGCCGGAGAGGACAATTCCCAAGCGTGGGCTGACCAACCAACAGTTTGATCGATGACGAAAAACAACCGATTAAGAAAACAGAGGATGACATCTTCTTCGAGAAGCAGCAAGATGATTGGGCAGAGTTGGAGAGTGTGTGATAAAATAAATAAAATAACCCAATCTTATGCCAGACGAATTACCATACGCACTCGTAGTCCAAAAAAGAAACGAACGCTTTGTATTTGCTGGGTGTGTAGTCGGCATTGACAACGGAGCAGTCGGACTCACTAAAGCAAAACTAATCGTCTCAAGCAGATACCCGGCGGATGTGGTAGCCAACGGCATCGGGTTCAGCAAAATACATCCAGCGTATCTCTCAATCACAAAAGAAATACCACAAATTGACATCAGCGAAGCCAAGACAATCATATTCCCAGACAAGAAAACTCAGGAAATGATTGAGCACCACCCAGACACAGGCGAAGAATATTTTTATGAGAAGGAGGAGAAGAAGGTGGAAAAGAAAGTTGACAAAAAGTAGTTCAACATTTACCATTCCCTCAGCACGCTACACTCTAGCGTATGGCAGAAGATACTCTATACCCCGAAGCAAAACCCGCTGAGACATCAGCCATCAATCCTCTGGCGAAGGATTTTTTGAAAGTCTATCAAGATTACCAGAACACATACTCAGACAAACTTCAAGAGAAAAGAAATTTGGAAGATTTGGAAGATGGCATCGCAAACACTGACGACCCGAAAATATCTAACAAAAGAACAAATACCTCATTACCTCACAAGGTTCTCTACAACATCCTCAAGCAACTCGACATCCCAACTATCAAAATGAAATCAGGGAGTATGACTGAAGCGGAGCTCGCGATAACTCAGTCGCTTTTTGAAGACGGACTAGAGAAATGCAACTGGCGCAAAGTCCTAACAGATAGAAAGAATGGAGCCTACAAAGAATACATGGGAACAGGAGACTCAATCATCGGATTCGGAACATCACAAGACAAATTCCCCTTCTCTTTTTGGAACGTGGACTTCAACAGAACTGGCGTGAATACGGAGGCGAATCAAATGTTCAACCCTGGAAGCGAGAAGGAAGTTCGAAAGCTCACTACAATCAAAGAATATCAAAACTCTCAATTATTCTCGATGTTCCCAGAACTTGACGGCAAAGTTACCATCGGTGCGCTGCCGACGGTAGGAGCAGATGGTTCGGTAGATACTAACCAAACAGAGGAGCAAAAGGTCGTCACCAAGCTAAAAAGAACTCAGTACGCTTATGCTTATGATTTGGATTATCAGGCGGAAGACGGTGAGAGAGGGCTGTATCAAACATTCGCAGGAAAGAATCTATTCGTTCACAAAGAATTAAGCGGAAAGAATTACCCTTGGCGTGACCGCGACGGCAATCCAACCAAACCGTTCGGACACCTTGTTTGCTTCACTCGCAGCAAGGGATTTGTGAATTATGGAATCTTACAAATCGTTTACAAGCTCGGTGATATGCACAGGACTCTCACGAACATGGGGATTACTTACGCTCTTTCAAACTCAAACCCGGTTAGAATCGTAGCCACTTCTCAATCAGAGGGTGAGTTTGCCGGCAACTTCACCCGGGCGCAGCAACGAGGCAAGGATGGAAAGGTGCCAATTATGGTCAACAGGGACGGCAAAGAGTTCGGCGGTGTCTCGACGCTCCAAAGCAATCCGATTATCAATGAGCTCAATGCCACACTTGAACTGATGGAGAAAGATTTGGCGCAGATGGGATTCAACGTGAACGACACAGTTACTAGCGGAGCCAAGACTCTCGGTGCGTTGCAGCTCGAAGTGGCGGCATCGACAGCACTCATCATCTACATCCAAAAAGAAAACAGCGATGCGAAAGAGCGGTTACTTCAGATGTTCGTTGACTCTCTCCGTGAAAGCAAAAAGGACTACAGCGACATCACACTCTCGTCGAATATTCAGGTTCGAGATGCAGAAGGAAACTTGCAGGAACTAGGAGGAATGCCAGAGATTGACGAGACAGGGGAAATCGTCAAGGTAGGAAACAAGATAAAAGCAGCGAGACCGTGGACGTTGCAAGACCTCAAAGAAATGTTCATCAAGCACGAAGATATTGACATCGAGGTGAAAGGCGGAGTCCAAAACAATCCAGTGCTTGAAGATAACGTACTACAAAGTCTCATCAACTCATCCGATCCGACATCAAAAGCAGCGGCTATGTTCCGAGGAGCACGAGCGAGAAATCTGGGACACAATGTCAGAGATGAAGACTTCTCACCCGGTAGTGGAATGCCACAACAGGCAGCTCCGGCGGGCGCGGCGACTCCGCCCACCCCAGCAGATAACTTCGCACAGCAATTATGAAATCCCTAAAAAATATGTTCGAAACTATCCGTAAGCTGTATAAAAATCGCTTGCAAAGATTCTCGATGTGTGCCACAGTTTCAGAGGAAGCAGCACTCACTGAGGAAGAAATAATCCTCGGAAGTAAGCAAAAAGCGCAGGAATTAGGCATAAGGTTCAGACATTTTGAAAACGATGAGAGCTTTTTAGAAGATGCTTTGACTTTTGGCTTTATTCACCGCAAACTACTTGTGAAAGCAAACTACTCGTTTGAAGAGGTCGTCAAAATTGTCCGAGAGGCAATGGGTGAACGAAACAGATTCCTCCGAGAATGTTGGAATAGTACACCAGACTCAGTGAGACAAGCGGTACAGAAAATAGTAGAAACGGACGCTCCTTAAAGTAAAAAGCACGCTAGATAGTCGATGAAGGAAACTAAAGATTAGGCTTATGTGTCCATTTAGCGTGCGCACCTCTAAAATCATGATTTAGTTTCCCCCACCGGTTATCACCGGACTTTTAACATCTCATCATGACTCCACCTAACGAAGGTGCCGAACCTGCAAAGGTCGCCACCGAAGTAGCGGGACAGGTTCCCGCTACAGAACCAGCACCAGCGGAACCACCACCTCCGGTATCAGCCGAAGACCTCCAAAAGGAACTCGCGCCGAAACCGGAAACTCCACCTCCTGCGGAAGACCCACAAGTAACTTCCGATAGGAATACGAGAGCAGCCAAGTTTAATCTCCAAATCACTACCAACCTTAAATCGGTAGAAAAGGCGGTAGCAGAAGGAAAAACACTTGATGAAGCTCTCGAAGGAGTTCCACAACACTTGCAAGGAAAAATTCGCAAGGTTGCCGAGGGTGAACCGATTGACGAGAAGAAGCAAACTGATCCAGCTGCAATCGCAGCAGAAGTAGCAGGTCAGACGATAGCGTTGAATGACGCAAATCGAACGCTTCTCGCAGCCATTGAAAGTAATGGTCTCAACATAGCGACCGCGGATGCGAAAGCCTCACGCGACTCCCTAATAGCTGATTTCCACAGATTACTTCAAGGCAACAGTCCGGCAGAATCCGCCAAATATGCAATGTTGAACGCTGGAATAGTCAACAAGGCTAGCGAAGCAGCAGCATATCAAAGCGGAGTCAACGATGCCAATAAAGGTGTTCCTCCTCCTGGTCAGCCAGGAACTTCCCCGGCAGGAACTCCGCCACCAGGTCAAGAGCCTTCGGAAGAAGACATCAAAACGATGGACTTCGATAAACTCAGAGGTATTGACCAGGTAGCAACCAAAAAGGCAGCCGCAGCAGCACCGTTAATTGTTCCAAACTCAGGTCAGGGCAATCCAAACGTGGTGTAACGGTAGGGGAGGCACGCTAATAGCACGCGTAACCCCCCTCTAATCATGACCAATACACTTACTGGCGGTTATCAGACTAAAATGTCGTTGACCGTCCAAAGATACTTGGAAAAGGTTGCAGTTTTTCGCAAACTCGCCTCTTTCCGTGAGGAATCAGTCCTTACAAAGGGTGTTTCAGTAAATCGCCCTTACCGCTCTGGATTTACTCTCGAAGATTATGTAGCCAACACTGATGTCACAGCTAGTGACACTTCTTTGACGGCTTCTACTCTCACCGTGGATAACTCCAAAGCTGTCAGAATCAACATTGACCCAGTGGAAGATGTCCAGTTGATGACAAATCCTGACTCTCTCCGTGCTCTCTACGGTCCGCGTATGGCTTACGTCCTCTCAGATACTCTCGACCGAGATTATTTCGACGAAGTAGACAACGCTGGGCTTGGGCTTGACGAGTCAGACTTCCTGTCTGGTTCTTCCGCTCTTGATCCGATTGACCTCGATACCGTCCCGGCTGAGGAAGTGTGGCTTGATGCTTACGCTGAACTCGGTGGAAACAACATCGGCGCAGGTGGAAAGTTCGCGGTAATCGACCACAAAATGGCTTCACGAATCGCCCTGCGAGAAATCAACGGTGGATTCAACACAGCCGACAACGTATTCAAAAACGGATACACAGGTCAAAACAAGTTCGGATTTGATATCTATATCTCGGAAAATCTTCCATGCTCTCAGGCTTTCACTTTGGTGAATGCAACTGAGGACAATACTTTCGTTATTAAAAACGTCACTTGGACGGCTAAGGATGCTCTCGGTGCAACTGCTGGCAATGTTTATACGGATTCTGCTACGCTCGACACTTGGGGAACTAACTTAGCGAAAGCAATCAATGGTGACACTCCTTCGACTTTCTATGTCGCAGTTGACGCCAAGAAACGAGACCGCCTTCGAACTCAAGGATTCTCGGCTTCTTACGGAACCGGCACGGATATTCTCACGATTACATCTTACGGTCGCTTTAAGGTTACTTACACGGCCGCTTCTCTCACAGCCGCAGAACAAACAATCAAAGCGATGTGTGGACAATACGGAGCTGTTGATATGGTTGTCCAAATGAACCCTCATATGCAGTACAACAAAGCACCTGCAAACTTGGGTTCGATTTTGCTTGGACACGAACTTTGGGGAACTAAGACCTTCGAGGACGGTGCTGAGCGATTGCTCAAGCTGTTAATTCGAGGCTAACAGAGGATGGTTAAAGCACGCACCTTAATTTTATTTACAATAACCCCCCCTACAAATGCCCAATAAAGGACCCGGACTCGTCGGCAAAATTGTCCTCCGCAAAGGTGGTGGTATTTTCGATGTTGATGGCAACGCTCTCTTCTCGTTTGATGAAGGCTTGACAATCATTGATCTTACCGTTACCGGAGATACAGTTCTTGGTGACGCTGTTACTGACACAACAACTATTACAGGTGCGACATCTATCAAATCCACAAGTGCTTTAGCTCTTGCTGTAGGCACAAATGGTGTAACTACTCCAGCATTTCAAGTCGACGCAGCTACGGCTACCGCTGTAACTGGTGTCAAGGTAAAAAGTGCTGCTGCTGCTGGCGGAGTCGCTGTTTCCGTTATTTCTAGCGGAACAAACGAAAATTTAACAATCGACGCAAAAGGTTCTGGAACGGTTACCATTAACGGTACTGCTACTGGAATCGTAGCTCTCCCGGCTGGATCAACAATCGGTGGTTCTGCTGTCTCTGCTCTTACGACAATCACATCAGCTTCTGCCAACGCTCTAACTGCTGGTAGGCAGGGCGCGACAAACCCAGCCTTCAATGTGGACGCTTCTGCTGCCACTTCGGTTACTGGCTTAAACGTTGCCTCTGAAGCTGCAGCTAGTGGTGTAGCTGTTTCTGCTATCTCATCTGGTGCTAACGAAAACCTCACTATTGATGCTAAAGGAAGTGGAACAGCAACAATCAATGGAACTGCTACTGGCAATGTTGTCCTCGGTGCTGCTGCAACTGGTGTCTCCCTAGCTGTAACTGCTGGTTTAACTTCTTCTGGCGCAACTGGTGCTGGTGTAGGTTATGCTACTGGTGCAGGTAGTGCTGTCACTCAGATTACAAATCGTTCAACTGGCGTAACAATCAATACCCTCGCTGGTACAATCCAAACAGATGTAACATCTCTAGCTGCTGGAGCAAGTGCAGAATTTACTGTCACGAACTCAACAGTAGCTATCGGTGATGTTATTGTTGTTTCACAGCAATCAGGTTCAGACCTTATTGCAGGTGTAGCAGGAACTACTGTTATCAATGTTGTAACTGTTGCTGCTGGTTCATTTGAACTCTCAGTAATCAATGCTTCAACGACTACTGCTGAAACTGGTGCAATCATCATCAACTTCGCTGTAATCAAAAGTGTAGCTGCTTAAATTTTTTCCTCTGGGGCTTGCGAGCCTCAGGGAAAGGATTTACAATAGGGGTAATTAACCCCAAATCTTATGAAAATATTTGTCAACAAATCGTGCGCCGGAGTGCTGGACGAGAATCAGAAACCTCTTTCTTACGCAGAAGTTGCGAGTAAAGTTTGTCTTCAGCAACCACCGCTAAATCAGCAAGGACAACCAGATGGTTTCACGCCTGACGAAATGACAAAGCGGATTAAGATTCAAGGAATTATCGACAAAGGTGGGAAAACGATTGAGTTAGAAGATGCTGATGTAGCTAAACTTTTGGAGTGCATCAATGCTACAAAATGGACAAGACTTGACAAAGACATTTTGCAATTCGTGGAAGATATGAAAGCTGATTTGACTAAAACGGATAAAATCCCTGCTGAAAAATAATTTATTAATTTTAACCCCCCTATAAAATGCCTAAAATCCAAAACATGAGCGGTTTAATCTCAATCGTCTCAGCTAAACGAGCTGCCGAAATGGTAGCGGCTAAAGAAGCTGTCTTGCTCGACGAGCCAGACATGGACGAAGATACTCCTCTCGATACTCGAAGGAATATCAAACTCAAGAAAGTGAGTAAATTAACTCGCGGAGAGTTGAACGCTCAAGCCGAGGCAGATCAAAGCGAAGTAGGTCTCAAAGGTGCGAAGAAACCAGCCAAGAAAAAAGTCGCTAACCTCGAAGAGTCCAAGAAAAAGGCTGCCGAGGCTACGGTGACAGAAGACGACGAATCTGCCACACCTGAGGAAGCGATGGCGAAAGTCGAAGCGGAAGCAAAAAAATAGCACGCCAATTTGGTTAAAGCACGCTGTTCTTTAACCTCATCGACATGTTACAACAAGCAATACCTGCGGGGGCAGAAAACGTAACCGTAACAGATACGGCTACTAGTCTCCTCGCTCTCATACGTACTGCCGCAAGCATTACGAGTTTTGAGTTTGACCCTGTAGTCAACTACGTTGTCTTACAGGTCAGTTCGGCGAGCGCAAGCGGTGTCCGCTATGCGTTGTCTTCTACTCCTACTGCATCAGCAGGAATAGAGATTACGGCTGGCAACTCTGTTTCAATTCCAGCGAGACCGGAAGATATTCTTTTGATTCGAACTGGTGCCAGTGATGCAACTGTTTCGGTTGAAGTTTTCAAAAGACAAGCAGGGTCTAAAGAATCTTAGTTTTTTACTTAAAATTTTATTATGAAAAAACTTTACATTTTTCTTCTCGCTTTATTGATGCTGGTTATTCCTGCTAGTGCTCTTGTGCCGACAAATTACACTCCGACCAACCAACAGTGGAATCTACTTAGCGGTATGCTAAAAACGCAGTACGGAATCAGTATCGGAGAAATAGCGGCACCATCCACTCCAGCGAGTGGTTTTGGTTCAATTTATTTCAAAGCTGACGGAAAACTATACTATAAAAATGACGCTGGGACGGAAGTAGAGGTAGGTTCTGGGTCTGGCGATGTGGTCGGTCCATCAAGTGCAACTGATGAAAACATCGCTGTTTTCGATTCCACAACAGGAAAATTGATAAAAGACGGAGGAAGCAAAATAAGTGATTTAGCCTTAGCAGATGACCTTTGGCTATTTCCGCCAATAGACGACTGGTATGACCCAACTGCTGGATTGCCAGTTACGCCGACAGTTGGTGACAGATACATATCCGAAGCAACTGCTAATGGTTGGACAGAAAATTATATTTACGAGTGGGATGGTAGTAATTGGGTAGAATATCCACCAGAAGAAGGTTGGATGATATGGGATTTACTTGGTCTTATTTACTATGTTTTCTTTTCAGGTGGGTGGATGGAAGTAGGTTCAGATTCTTTCCTCACTCTCGATCAGACAGCTTCTCAAACCATTGTCAACGGTCAGCCAATTTGGGACACTCTCACTGCTTCTGAATTAGTGTCGATGGACGCTAATAAAAAACTACAATCTTTAGCAGTAGCGACTTATCCCTCTCTGACGGAACTCTCTTATGTAAAAGGATTGAGTTCGGCGGTTCAGACACAAATAGGAAATAAGCAAGCAACGATTTCGTTTGGGACAGGCGTGGAAACTGCTTTAGGAGTGAATATTGGAAGCGCGGGTGCGCCAGTAGTATTTGATGGGGCTTTGGGGACTCCGAGCGGAGGAACTGCGACAAACATTACAGGATTACCTCTCACTGGTCTTGTGGACGATACCAGTACGGCTCTTGGAGTAGGAACGCTCGAACTCGGACACGCAAGCGACACGACTTTGGCTCGCTCTGCTGCTGGGGTTTTGGCAGTCGAGGGCGTAGTTATTCCTTCAATTTCCTCGACGAATGCTTTCACCAATAAAACATTCGACGCGAATGGAACTGGCAACGCGCTTTCGAATGTAGGTGTAGCTGATTTGGCTGATGGGACTGATGGTGAGTTGATTACTTATGACACGGACGGCAAAGCTACGACGATTGCGAATGGTGCTGTCGGGTATGTGTTAACTGGAACTGGTGAAGGTGCAGCTCCGACTTTTCAAGAGGCGGCTGGTGGCGGAGCAATCACAGGTGAAATCCGAATGTGGTCAACAAGCAGCGCACCGACAGACTGGCTAATTGCGAATGGGACTGCTGTCTCGCGAACAACATACTCCGCGCTTTTCGCGGTTATTAGCACGACTTATGGCGTCGGCGACGGGTCGACAACATTTAACTTACCAGATTTTAGAGGAAGAACACCGGTTGGTGTAGGCACAGGCGACGCATCCGATGCATCTGCTCACACACTCGCGGAAAAAGAAGGGGCTGAAACGCATCAACTTTCTGTAGCGGAGCTGGCTACCCATAGTCACGGATTAGTAAATTATCCGACGGTAGATTACGGCGGAACTGGCTCGGCAGGTGGTTCGCCAAGAGTCACGTCTTTAGCGGCTTCGTCAACTTCATCAGAGGGAAGCGGGACAGCTCACAACAATCTTCAACCCTCACTTTCAATAAACTTCATTATCAAAATCTAGAATGAAAAAATCTAAAAAACTCATCGCGGGAATTACTACCGTCGCAGTCGCAATCGCTGGCGCGGCTCTTTTGCCCCAAAAAACTCCTGAAGAGATTTCAATCGAAGCGCAAATCGAACAGCTTCAAATTGAGATGCAAGAGAAAGAGGAACGAGGAGAAGGGCTGACGATTACTTTGCAAAGAATAAACGAACTTAAACTACTTTTGAAATAATCGTGCAAACTATAGAACTTAACTAAAAATTATGCCTACTCCCACTAAACTTGATACCAATTTGGACAATCTCAGCCAAGTCCAAAAAGAAAAGGTCGCTGAAATTGCCAAACTCGATGCCAAAATAGCAGCACTAGAAAAAGACGAAAGGGCTGCGAAGGAAAATAAGAGAATCGCTTTGGAAGAGCAGGAAGGTATCGTCAAAACGAATAAGAAAACCTTGTTGGACATCACAGCCAACGAGGAAACTCTCGAAATCTCGCAGAAAGATAAAGTCGATGCAAATTTGGAGCTCAAAGGTTTAAAGAAAAATCTCGCTGAAAAAACTGTCTCAACTAAAAAAGCGATAACAAAACTTAACGAAGACCAAAGCAGAGAGCAGAAGAAGTTGGACGGCATCATCAAAAAGCAAACGGCTGACGAGGAAGCCTTTGAAGCAAAGATTAAAAAGCAAGCTGAGAAATTAAGATTACTCGTCTCAGACATTGGCTCGGCTGAAATAATCAAAGATGTTCAGTCCTTCATTGATAAAAGCGAAGAGGTCAAGAAAAAAATTGAAATCGGTAAAGGAAAAATAACTGAGGTAAACGCATCAATTTTAGAGAAGAAAAAGGAGCTTGTGGATATTGATGTGGAAGGGAAAAAGGAAGAGAAGGTTAAATTGACTGGTGAAGTGAAAGGTCTAAAAAAAGTCAAAGCAGAGCTGAAAGTAGAGAACGATGAATTGGCAGAAGAGCTGGAAGCAAAGGACAAAGAAATATCGAAAAAAGCTAAAGGTCTCAAAGATTTGGCAGGAGTCAAATTCAATCTTCAGTCTGATCAAGACAAAATAAGTCAAATATTCAAAATTTTGGGTTTAGACCCTGGTAGTATTTTATGATTAAAAAATTAATCTTAACGCTCTTTTCTTTTTTTTTCGCAACAGGTGCGTGTTTTGCTGATATTTATACTCCGACAGATAATCTTTGGACTCAAGCCGGGATTACTTACATCAAGCAAAACTCAGGGTTGAACTTGCTTATTTATGGAGCTAATAAATATCTAAACTTTGGCTCAACTTCTGGCGCAACTGGCTACGGCTTCAGGGACAACTCAGGTTCAATGGAAGTAAAAGATAGCGGAGGCTCTTGGAGTGCTTTTATGACTCCAACCTATATAGGCAATGTAGACATCACAGGAGACCTCGATGTCTCAGGCACTCTCACAGTCGGGACAATAGACGGAGGATTCACAACAGGTAGTGTCATCTTTGAAGGTGCAAGCGGACTGACGGAAGATAACGCTAATTTCTTTTGGGATGATACGAATGACCGTTTGGGCATCGGGACGACGAGTCCATCTTACGATTTAGATGTCGTTGGAACTTCAAGAACAAACAACAATTTATTGGTCGGTGCAACAACTGGCGAAGCTGGATTTATCGGGGCAGGAGATATTTACGCTCTCGATTCAATCAAAGCCAAAGGAGGGTTTTTCGCAGAAGCGCAGGCTTACGGAGCAGGTATAGAAGTTTTGAGCAATGGCAATACAAATATTTATGACAATGTAGGAGATGATGACGCGACTTTAACAGCATCCACTAAAACGATAACTGATTCTAACGCTACATTTGTAGCAGCTACATATGAGGGAGCATTCATGATTGTTTTAAGCTCAACTCCAAGCTACACAGGCGCAGTCGGAGAAATTATAGATGTTTTGGACACAACTCACATGGTAGTAAGTTTTGCCACTTCAAACGGAGACACCATAGTCGATGCAACTGCGATGACTTATGTGGTTTACAACAGACCAGTATTCTTCGCAGGAGATAATGGATATGTGGCAGCCACAATCGGCAACAATACAGACGCACAGTTTGGAATCAAAATTCCAGAAGGTAATGGATTTACAGGAGTATATATTGACGATATTGCAGGAGCAGACCAGCACCAAGCATTAACAATAGATGTAGACTCACAAGGTTATGACGGTATTGTAGGACTTAATGTCTTTATGCAAAATGCTTCTTCTACTAATCCATCAGACGGAGTATTAGAAGCAATGGTAAGCCTTGAAGGTAATGCGAACAATTATCTTAATAGTTCATTGAGATTTTTAGACTTTAACCTTATCGGAACTGGAACAGATAATGATGTTGATATAATGCACATAAATAATTTTCCTTTAACAAGTCATATAATTCATTCAGGTAATCCAAACGATTTAGAAAGAGCTTATTATGATGATGGTGATGGAACAACTATTGATTCAACAACTGCCTTTAATTCGACAGCAACAAATATAACTTTGTTCGAAAACGATAATTCAATTATATATATAGCAGGAGCAACAGACACAGAATTTATAAACATGGCTTTTGATATTTCAACTGAGAGCCAAAGAAATATAAATGCTGAATATTATTATTGTGATGGAGATGATAGTTGGAAAATCTTGCCTAGTGTGGTTGATACAACAAATGGATTTAAACAATCAGGTTCTATAAACTTTATGAATCCAGTTGATAGAGGACAATGTAATGAAGAAATTGACAGTACAGCTTTTGCAGATACAGACGCTAGAAGTTATATAGCCATTAAAAGAAGACGAAGCAATAATTGGGTTGGACAAAAACCTAT
>Ga0208904_1000321_pt1 | contig 41981 bp, 62 predicted proteins | sample AntAceMetag02UKB_FD_184774 | JGI IMG/M metagenome (GOLD analysis project Ga0208904, IMG submission 184774) | Saline lake microbial communities from Ace Lake, Antarctica - Antarctic Ace Lake Metagenome 02UKB (SPAdes) (version 2) | ecosystem: Environmental > Aquatic > Non-marine Saline and...
GCAAAACGTATGTATCCGCAAGTTTTCAAAGTTTAGCGGAGCGAGGATTTTAAAATGGGAAAAGGTTATATTAGAATTACAAACAAATTAATTCAGGATGCGTTAAGGTTTCCCAATGATTGGGAAATTGAGGAAATTACTCCATCGTTTAATCGCGCTGGCCTTCCAGTTGATGGAGAATCAATAATGTTAATATCTGGAAGTGATTTTCCGAAAACTAATAATCGTGGTCAAGCCGAAGATGTTACATTGACTTTTCACAAGGAGGCCACCCGGATTGAGGTGGAAAGAATCGATAACGACAAATAAGGGTTATTGATTTAAAGTGAGGTTTTAATCATGGGAAAGCGAGGACCAGCAAAGAAACCATCGGCACTTGAGAAGCTGCACGGCAACCCGGGCAAGCGCAAGCCGAATAAAAAAGAGCCTAAACCGGAAACCGGCATTCCGATCACACCGGCATGGCTGGACGGCAAGGCCAAATATTTCTTTAAGGAAGTCGGCACACTGCTTGACGACATGAAGGTCATAACCAAAGCGGATAAAAAGGCTTTGGAGCTTATGGCCGATGCGTATTCCGAATGGCGGGAAGCCCGGGCGTTTATCCGCGAGCATGGGCAATCGTATATCCAGAAACATGAACCGGAAAAGGCCATGATCGACACTGACGGTAAAGTTGTTCTTTCGCCGGCGCAAATAACCTGGAAGATTTACCCACAGGTCAAGATCGCTTCCGATGCATGGCGGCGGTGCATGGACGGTTTAAAGCAGTTTGGGCTGACAGCTTCATCGAGGACCGGGATTAAAACGCGACCGGACGGAAAAGATAAAGCGGATCCGCTGGCCGAATTTATGAAACGCGGCGGTAAGCCGTATAAGGTGGATTGATATGAAACCCGATAAAATTAAACAGTTTGAAACCATGCACAAAGAGGATTTGGCCGAAATAGAACATTTTCAGGCAAAGGGACATTCACGCCATTGCGCATGTCGTATGATATGGGGCGATGGGGAGTGTGAGTGCGATTTATACAATAAAGGCTATGATCCATATGCATGGATGAAACTCACAAGTAATTCTAAACAGGATTAACCATGGTAATTTTAGAAGTTATCATCACAATTTTAAAGATTATTTTTAATGGCTGACCACGTATCAACCAAATACACAAAGGATGTTCTGGCCGGAAATATCCTTGCCTGTAAATGGGTCAAGCTTGCATGTCAAAGGCAACTTGATGATCTGAAACACGGCCATGAGCGCGGGCTATATTTTGATTATGACGCGGCAGACCATGCACTTGATTTCTTTTCCCATTTAAGGCTTTGGAAGGGGCGGGACTACAAAGGCAAAGAGTTCGTGCTGGCGCCGCATTATCAGTTTATCGTATCGGTGATTATGGGGTGGAAGCGTGCGGACGATACGCGTCGTTTCAGAACCGCATACGTTGAAATGGGTCGGAAGGGTGCGAAGTCTACGTTTGCCGGTGGCCTGGGCGCTTATTTTTTCGTTGCTGATGGTGAGGATGGCGCCGAATGCTACACGGCAGCCGTAAAGCAAGATCAGGCGGCTATTGTTTGGGAAAACATTAAAAATCTGACACGGCCATCGATATTTGCTCCGCTGATTAAATATCCAAACTCGAACAAAGTCTATAATCTTTCCATCGAATCCACATGGTCGAAGTGCGAGGCGCTGGCTTCCGATTCGAAATCCCTTGACGGTTTAGATACTCACTTTTGCGCCCTGGACGAATTGCACGCGAGCCCTACGCCGAAAGTTTATGATCTGGCGGTCGATTCGATTGGTTCACGTTCGCAGCCGTTGATTTTGATAATTACAACGTCAGGGTTTGATCAGTCCGGAATCTGCTATAGTCGGCGCGAATATTTGACTAAGATTTTAAAAGGCGTCGTTGATCCTGGACCGGTTCCATTTCAGGATGATTCTTTTTTTGGAATAATCTACACACTGGACGTTAAAAAAGACTGGGCGGAGCTGGTCAGCGTTAAAGAATCCAAAGCCGGCAAAAAAGGCACGGTTGAGGATGATTGGACCGACGAATCGAAGTGGGTCAAACCTATGCCGGGGCTTTGTGGAACAAATGAGCCGGGCTTGCCGAACAGTCTTGACACAAATGGGCGCCCGACCGGATACATGACAAAAATCGAGGATGTGCGGGATAAATGCAAGATTGCAAAGGAGATTGTCAGCGCACAAAATAATTTCTTGACCAAACGGATGAATATCTGGACCCAACAGTTTAGCCGGTGGATCGATCTTGAATTATGGGACCGGAATTATACCCGGGAAATTGACGAATCGAAATTAAAAGGCCGGCGGTGTACGGGCGGTATCGATTTATCGGCGGTATCGGATTTAACGGTGTGGGTGATGCTATTTCCGGATCTGGTTGTGCCGGATCTGGTTGACATCCTGATACGTGTCTGGTGCCCCTCAGTGCGGCTGTATGACAAGAGCAATAAGTATGCGGATCAGTATCAAGCCTGGGAGAAGCAGGGCTATTTAACGACGACTCCGGGCGATGCAATTGATTATGCTTTTGTCCGGGCTCAAATTGTGGCCGATGCGAAAGTTTTTGATATTGATTCGATTTCGGTAGATCGGCTATTTCAGGGTTACGAGTTTTCGCAAAAGCTTGATGAAGAACTCGGCGGGAACAAAAAGGCTCCGAAGGTTTTTCCGTGCGGCATGGGTTATGAGTCGATGGCCGGGCCGATGTTGGAAATTGAGCGGCGTTTACTTGAAAACCATATGAACCACGGCGGTAATCCGATATTGCGACACATGGCTGATAACGTGTCAGTAACCGAAGGGCCGGCAGGAAAGACGAAACCGGACAAGTCCACCAGTCAGGGCCGGATCGACGGCATCATAGGCATCCTGCTTTCGCTGGATCGATTAATGCGGGCTAATATTAAACCTAAAGGGAATGATGGGAGTTTGATATGACAGAATATTGTGTAAAATGTGGTGATCCAATCGATGAATCGATACCGGGTGTTTTATCTGGTAGTGAGTTCATCGATCCGCAAACATTCGGCCACGCTGGTTTTATTTGTTGCAATTGTAGCCTGTTTGGACCAAACAAAGAACAGATAAAAAAAGATATGGACGTTGAGCGCAGAAGGGCAGAGTTTGTAATAATTGGCGCAATGGCTCGTTAATCTAACCAAACATCCGCACGATTTAAGCCCGATTCTGCAAAGATTCGGGCTTTTTTGTTATATCCGCACGAATGATAAACAATATCGAATGATTATAGATAACGCCCTGTGTAACAATACACAGTAAAAATAAACACTTGACAGCACATTGAAAATCCTTTAAAATCCCTTTAAGCTAACTGACGTTTTTTTGGATTAATTTAAATCGCGATTTAAAATGTGACAAGCATCGATTTTCCGGACGTTCTGATTTTTTCGGGGCTCACTTCAATAGGGGTGGGCCTTTTTTTATTGTACGGGCTGCCGTGGGCATTGCTGGCGGTCGGATCGTTGCTATTTAGCGTGGGGATTTTACAGGCGTGGGTATCTTCTCGAAAGGTTTCAGAAGCCAAGTCATAGGCGGTGGCAGTTTAACCGTCACTGACGATTTTTGGTACGGACTCGGTGGCAGTGTCTCCGAATCCGGCAAATCTGTAAATCAACAAACGGCCATGAGACTTGCGGCGTGGGCTTCCTGTATCATGTTGGTTGCATCGGATAAAGCAAAATTACCGCTGAAACTTAAACGGCCAAAAAAAGGCGGTGGGTCCGAAGATGCAACCGATGAGGATCTTTATTATCTCCTAAAAGATCAGCCAAATCCGGACATGAACTCGTTTACATGGCGGGAAACCAACCAGGGCCAAATAATGACAGATGGTAACTATTTTGCATTTATTGAGCGATCCGGCATGGGTATAAAAGCGTTGTGGCCAATTAAGCCGGAACTGGTAACGGTTAAGCGCGGCAAAGGCTGGACCGAAAAAGATAGATACGGAAACCCCCGGAAACGCGGACCGCTTGTGTATAAAATCCAAGGTGAAATAAAAGATCGACCGGCAAAAGATATTCTGCATGTTCCCGGGTTTGGTTTCGACGGATTGTCCGGTGAATCGGTCATTAAAAACTTTGCGCGGGATTCTATCGGCATTGGCCTGAGTCAAAAAGAATTTGAGGCCATATATTACAAGCAAGGATTTTCACCGGCTGGATTTTTTACGTTTCCGGGGTCACTGGGAAACAATAAAAAGACATTTACCAAAGCTGTCGATAAGCGGTTCATGGGCACGGGTTCAACCGGCTCACGGCGCCCGATGGTTATGGAAGATGACGGTAAATTTGTTCCATTCGATATTAAATTTGCCGATGCACAACTGCTCGAAATGATGCAGATGACGCGTGAAGATATTTGCGGAATTAATCGCGTGCCTCCTGCAAAGATCGGGATTTTTACCAAAGGCGCGAACTACAACAACACTGAGCAACAGAATAAAGCCTATGTTGATTCTTGCCTATCGGGCTGGACCGTGCGCGATGAACAATCGTTCAATATGCAATTATTGACTGAAGAAAAACGCCGGGCCGGTTGGTTTTGGAAATACAATCTTGATGCGCTTCTCCGCCCGGATGCCAAGTCACGTTCCGAAATCGATCAACGATATTGGCAGATGGGCAAACCGTTAAATATAATGCTTGACCGTGATGATGAAAATCCGGTCAAGGGTGGTGATGTTGGTATGGTGCCATTAAACTTTGTGCCGGTGGGTGAGCCACGCGAACCTCCTCCCGTTCCCGTACAGGCAAGTATTCGGGCGCTTGAGTTTAGAGCAACGGCCTTAAAGTCTGTACGCGGGCGGGATCGGGTATCAAAACGGTTTTATCCGCTTTTCCGTGACGCTGCACAAAAGATAATCAATCGGGAATCCATTGCCGTTAAAAAAGAAGTGGATAAACAGTCCAAAGATCGGGCTAAACGGAACATGGAAACTTGGCTGGACAATTTTTATCGGGATATGCCGACATATATTAACGACACCATCGGCCCGACCATGCGGAGCTTTGCGGAATCGATCCAAGAAGCTGCAGCTGCTGAAATCGGCGCTGATGTTGGGTTGACCCCGGAACTTGAGGACGAAATCAGGGAATATATTGACGGATTCACGGCTCAGTATGTTGGATCCTCGCGCGGGCAGCTTGTGGCGCTTATCGGTGACGAATTAACAGAGCTTGAAACGCGGGTTGATGAATGGCATGAAAAGCGAGCGGACAAGGTCGCGAATCGGCAAACGGTTTCGATGGCCAGTATGGTTGCGGCCTCAACTTTCTTTTCGGGCGGCTTCCGTTCCGTGTGGGCTATTCGGGGACCGGAAACGTGCCCATACTGTCAATCCCTTGCCGGTCGTGCGGTTAAACGGGGCGAAGCGTTTGCCGAAGCCGGAACCGAAATAGAAGTCGAGGGCCAAGATCCGATGCCGATTTATGGGCTAACGAAATATCCGCAACTGCATGGCGGTTGCGACTGTTTTATAACTGCGGGGTGATATGGGAAAGCGAGCGGAGCGACGACGACCGACCAGGGCCGAAAAGATTCAAGCGGCGAATGACCGGAAACGGGAAAACGCCATGATGGATAAGGAAAAAAGGCAGGGCTATGAAAAAAGATAAGGAAGAAATCCGAGAAGTACGGATGCTGGCGGCATCTGAACTGCGGGTAAGTCGTGACGGCGATAATCCCCCGAAGATTACCGGGTACGCGGCGGTGTTCAATTCGCTATCTGATGATCTTGGCTGGTTTCGGGAAAAGATTAAGCCGGGTGCGTTTAAGAATGCGCTGAAAACTTCTGATGCCCGGGCATTGTGGAATCACGATTCGAACTTTGTCCTGGGCCGTGAATCTGCCGGCACGCTGGAATTGCGGGAACGTGCCAGGGGTCTTTACATGGAAAATACGCCACCGGATACGCAATGGGCGCGTGATCTTATGTTGTCCATCGACCGGGGCGATGTAAAGGAACAATCCTTTGCGTTTACCGTGAAGCAGGACAAGTGGGAATCATCGGCAAACGAAGGTGAACCGGAAATCCGGACTATCATCGAAGTTAAAGAAATATTCGACGTTAGCCCGGTTACGTTCCCAGCATACCCGGACACGACCGTTGCAAAGCGGTCAAAGGATGTATTCAACGCGGCGAACCGCGACGAAGATAAAACAGCGGAGGCGAACCTCCGGCTAATCAGAAACCTTCAAACAATTTCAAAATCATACGAGGTGTAAAATGTTAAAAGAATTGCGAGAAAAACTTAAGAAAGCTATTGAGCGCATGAAGGCTCTGCGAGCGATTAAGCCGGAAGAAATGACCGACGAAAAAAGAACAGATCTCGAAACCGTCATTTCTGAATGTGAGGGCTTGAAAGTTCAGATCGAAACCGAAGAACGTGCAAATGAGCTTGACGCCTTTGCAAACCGGTCAATCAACGATCCACCCGATGCCGGTGATCCAGGTGGCGATGGCGATCCGCCTCCGAGCAATATGGACGTGCCGGACAACCCGATTTACCGAGGGGATGAAACTCGGGCGCTTACCGCTCAAATCCGTGATACCATTGTAATGATGACAAACCGTGAGCGCAACCAGAGCGATGAGGTAAGGAAGGCGGCGGAAAAACGGTACAACGAGAACCGAACTCGGGAAATTACCCTTCTGGAAAAAGATCAGCCGGATTTTCGGGCAGCCGGAACCGGCCAGGTGCAGGGCATTGCTTCCGAGGGCGGTATGTTCCTTACCGGATCAACGGCGGTCGAAATCATGGACCGTGGATTTAACAACTCCGAAGTTTTATCAAGATGCCGACGGATTACCCTGGGCGCCGGCGAAGCGTGGGCCGAACTCATTGACATTGACGAAACCAGCCGGGCGGATGATAGTCGGCAGGGTGGCATCCGTGTTTACACAGAGGCGGAACTCGGAGAATACGATTCCAGCATGACCAAATTTCAGAAAATGCGGATCGAGCCCAAAAAGCTGACCGGCTTGATTTATTTTTCCGAAGAAATCAACATGAACGCTCCGATCATCGGCCAGGAAGTGCGGCGGTTGTTTGAAAACGAGTTTGCATGGAAGAAACAGGATCAGGTTATAGAGGGTACAGGCGCCGGTACAGCCCAGGGCATCATGAATGCCGACTGTAAGGTCAGTATTCCCAAAGAAACCGGTCAGCAAGCTTTGACCATCGTTACAGAGAACATTCTCAAGATGATCGAACGGTTCCAGCCTAACAGCGGCGGAAAGCCGGCATTCTTTTATAACCGGAACTGCTTTAGCCAGCTCATGAAGATGACCTATGATGTGGGGTCCGGCGGCGAGCTTTCCAAACTGTTTACGCCTCCCCGGAAGTCCGATGGTATCGGCGCTATTTGGGGTTATCCGGCAATTCCAATCGAACAAGCGGAAGTTTGCGGAACCGCCGGCGATATCTGGCTGACCGATTTTTCAAAATATATCGTGGCCGACAAGGGCGATGTTCTCCAGGCCGTTTCCATCCATGTAAAATTTGAGTACGGCCAGATTGCGCTCCGGTTCACCTCATACTTTGATGGGCGTCCGGTGGACGTTTCAGCGATCACGCCGTTTAAAAACTCGGTGGCCGGTTCAACGGTTTCCCCGTTTGTAAGAGTCGCTGTTCGGGAGTAATCTCGGATTGATTGATAAAAATTAAAATGTTTTAAACAGGAGATATGAAAATGAACGATTTAACTTTTCCGGAACGATTTCCCCCGGTACAGGCGCACGAACCGGGATCCGCCGATGCCATGGACAATACCTGTGCAATTATTTCATTGAAAAACGTATCGATGCTGTGGGCTGTATTTCATTTTTACGGTGCTGGGTCCGCATCAAATGACTTGATTATAACCTGGAACGAAAGCACTGATGTAGCTGGCGGAACCACAGCGGCAATTACGGAGACGTGTCCAATCTGGTACAACATTGACACGGCAACTATCGACGGATTAACCAGGGCAACTGACGCATACACCTTTACAATCGCTGCGGCGACGCAACTTGATCAGATTTGGGTGATGGGGTTTGATCCAGCAAAATTTTCTGACGGGTACGATTGTTTTCAGTTCCGATCAAGCGGCGGGAATGCTGGAAACTATATCGAGGTGATGTATTACCCCGATATGCTTTATCAGTCTAATAATCCGCCGTCGCTCATAACCGATTAATCTGGCAGATCGATTGCAAGGATTTAACCGGAGGATAAAATGCAAGTTACACTTTTAAAACAAATTAGCGGGCACTGTGCCGGAACGACTGTCGGTGTGTCTGATGACCGTGCCTATTTATGGATGGTCAACGGACTTGCCAAGCCGGACCGGGAGTTTTTAGCGGCTCGCAAGGTGGAAACTGACCGGTTGCTTGCCAAGGCTGAAAAAGCCGAACGGAAGGCGCGAAAAGCGGCCAAGGGGGAGAAATAAAAATGAAAAAGCTCAAATTTCTGTCACTCATAGCGATTATGATTTTGCTGACAGCGCCCATGGCACTCGCTGCGGGTCAGTGGTCGCCGTTGTTTACGAAAAAGCAACCGGGCGGCATTTACGGCGTAATCGATACGTCAAAAACGACCGGTGATATTTGGTATGTTGATTCAGGGACCGGAACCGATGGCGCCGGGTACGGGCGCAACCCGTTAAGCCCTACGGCAACCCTTGACTATGTAATCGGCTTGACCACGGCCAGCAACGGTGACGTAATTTATGTTGCGGCGGGCCATGCGGAAAGCGGATCCGCTGCAAATCTGGTGGATATCGATAAAGCCGGATTGCGGGTTGAGGGCCTGGGCGTTGGCGCAAATCGGCCGTCGTTTACGTTTTCCGATACCGATACGACCTTTGCAATCGGTGCGGCTAATGTTACGGTCAAGAATATCCAGTTCATTGCCGGGGTGCATGCGATCGAGATCGGTATTGCGGTTGAGGCTGCTGGTACTGGATTTACACTGGAGGACTGTATATTTCCGGAACCGACAACGAGTTCCTGGGAGTTTATCGACGCGATAGATCTTGAAGCGTTGGTATCCGGGATGACCGTTAAGAACTGCACTTTTTATAACGCGGACGCGACCGGCGGTTCTCATTTTTTAGAGGCCGGGAACGGTGTAAACACGAATATCCAACTCATTGACAATTACATCTATGGTGAGTTTGGGGTGGCGTGTGTTTGGTCAAACGATACGGATCTGGAATGGCTTATTCAGGGCGGAACGTATACCAACTTGACCAATGATCAGCATGCGCTTGAATTTGTCACAGGGACCGCAACGGGTCAGATTATAGATGTTCTGGTGCGGACAAATGCACAGGGAACTGCTGTTGATCCGGGCAGCATGACCATGAGCAACGTGTTATGGGATGATGACACTACGGCGGATACGGTTGCCATTCCGGTTGTCATGTCAACTGCCGGCGCTGGCAGTATCGGTGCAATAGACGATGCGACCACCGATAGCATTCATGGCAAAATTGGGACTGATTCCGAAATGGGCGACGTGTCCATGTACGACCAATGGATTCTTGACCAAATTGACCTGGACGCGATTCTTGCCTCAGTGCCTTCCGGTATGAGCTACGTTGCTGCGGTAACGACCGCAACCGACACGACTCATACAAGCTATTCCGCTTTGATCGGTTTGGGTACGAATTACTTTGTAAACGGTTGGACAATGATCGTTATATGGGACGCTAACGGCGGAAATGCGGCTCCCGAGGGTGACGTGGTTGACATTTCAGCCTTTAACACAACGACCGGCGCCGTTACGCATGGCGCTGTTACGACCCTTGCCGAAAATGACAAGGTTTTGTTTGTCAGGGATGAACTGGTTTCTATATATCAAAAAGCGTTGGCGACTCCGGTTACCAACTCGCTTGCATATCGCATAAGTCAATATATTGCGTCTGGCGATGGTGATTTTGTTGGCGGAACGGCTTTGGCTTCGAATGTATCCCTTGTGGACGCCTTGGGCCAAAATGGGGCTGATACGACCGTGGCTCCGGATCGAAACGCGGCGAAAATTCAGGAACGGATCGATGCAATTACGACCGTAATGCAGATGGTCGACGCGGCGGGTGCGAACGGTTGGGAAGATGACGGATCCGGTGGAAATCTCTATACAACCTTTAACAGTACAGATGCGAACGCAAATCTGTTTTCCGGTGATGGTGGAAAGGTTAAAGATGACAATGTTTTTTCCTACTTTGCACAACTGGAAAGAATGTCGGAAGAAATCCTATCCGGAATGCGGGCATCTGGCAAATCCGTTGGAAATGTCTGGTATGTCGATTCGGTAACCGGTGCCGGTGGTGACGATGGGTCAACCTGGGCGCTGGCAGAGGCCACTCTTGCTGCCGGCATTGCTGATGCGACGGCCAGCAAGGGCGATGTTGTTTTCGTCGCTCCTGCGCATGCTGAAACAGTATCAGCGGCCATTACCGCCAATATTATCGGCGTAACGGTTATCGGGCTCGGGACTGGCTCGCAAATGCCGACGTTGACCTTTAATCATGCAAGCTCATCGATTGATATTTCGGTTGCCGGGGTGACGATTCAAAATCTTCGGCTTTACAATACCACAGCGGCGACTGATAACGCGATTTCGATTCTTGCCGGCGGTGATTATGCGGTAATTGACGGAATCGAGTTTACAGATACCGGTGCCGGGAACTTTGTTCATACCATCGGCATCCTCTTGGCTTCCGGTGCGGATATGGTGACGGTGCGAAACTGTTCGGTTTACAATACGCAGAGTGGTGCCACTTCCTTCATCGACGGTACAACCGGGATCGTCAATCGCTTGCTGGTAGAGAACAATGATATATGGGGTGATTATTCCGACGCAGCTATCAATTCGGATAAGGCGCTGACCAACTTTATTCTCAGAAGCAATCTTATCCGGAATGTTCAGGCTGCTGACCATGCGGTACAGTTAAGCGGTGCGGCGACCGGGTATGCATACGACAACATTCTAACAGGGACGGTGCCGGGTGCAATCTTCGACCCGGGGTCATTGCTTGCCTTTGGTAATAAGATCGTCGAAAGCGATAAAACGGACGCTCCCGACAATGCATGGCTTGAGGATGGCAAATGGTTTTATGCGGAAGCCACGTTTGAGCTTGACGGCGCTGCGAATACGGACAATTTGTTTACCGTGACCGGATCTGTCGAGGTTAAGGTTTACGGAACTGTTACTGAAACGCTGACAAGCCATAGTGATACCATTGCCATAGGGACCGCTGACAGCACGACGTTGTTGATTGCGGCTACTGGCGGCGATGCTCCGATGACAAGTGGCGATACCTGGACATCGGCAACCACGGCGAAAAGTGCGGCATCTCCGACAACCTACATCCTTGATGATGATAACATTGCAATTACCCAAAGTGCTACAAACTTGGCAGATGGAACGGTAGTTATTCACGTGTATTGGAGAGCCTTGACCGAAGGCGCAAGTGTTATTCCGATATAAACCATGAAATATAAACTTAAAATAATAGGCGTTTTGGTGGCGGTCTTATTGATCGTCACCTACGCCTATGCAGACAGGTGGCTTGACCAGGTTAAGTCTGATGGACTTGCCGGGGAACCCGATTCCGTTGCGTATCGTTTACATGCCATTCAAGAAAACGCCGGGGCTGCGGCGAGTGGTCGGGCGGTTACCGACACGCTGTATGTTTCCCCGAACGGAACAAACACGGATGGCAAATCATGGACCACAGCTTACACAACCATTCAAGGGGCCCTTGATGCGGCCAGTACGGATGCAAATGAACTCACACTGATTTTAATCGGGATCAATACCGGGTCGGATTATTACGATATAGCCACGGCCAGCGATCCGACATGGACCGGTAATTATATTCTCAAGGGCTCACATCGAACGTGGGTGAAAATTAAAAACGATACTGGCGATTCGATTCTAAAGTTTACCGGATACGTTTCTTTAATCGATTTAAACTTTAATCTCGGGACCGATAATAACGGCGTGATCATTACCAAAGGCGCTTTTCGAGTCAGCCATTGTCAATTCGTGGGTGAGGATCTTGACGGTGCGATTACGAGGACCGCCCTGCATATCGACGGGGCCAGTCTGTTAAAACATGGCCAGGTTTCGGATACTCATTTTCTTGGGGATGGCACAACCCGCTTGACCGCGATCAAGCTTGATCATGTTGCGCGGTCGGAATTTAGCCACGTTGAAATACATGAATGCAAAACCGGTATTCAGATAACAGAAACCGATTCCGATTCAAATTATTTTTACAATGTCGATATTGGTGATAGCGCAACCGGGCTTGATCTTGACGCCGGGAATGAACAGCATTTTGAGAGTATTTCATTTCATCATAATACCGCAAATGTTGATGATGCGACCGTCGGCCAAAGTGATCATCATTATAATAATATTAGCGGCGAATTTAAAATAGCTGCATACCCGGAAGATGTTGACGGAACTCCTGTTGCTGGTCATGCAAACGCGGACGAATTTGGGACCGATACGGAACTACGGGCGGCTGTGACTGCGACAAAACCGTTTAAGATCGTTGGGTATGCTTTTAAATTGGCGGTAACTCAGGAGCATTTAATCGGGTTTAGTACGGATAGCGGGTCAACTTATTTTAATCAGATGATCGTCGGGTCCACAAAGGGGCAAGCAACTGCCGCGACTGCTGATACTGATTTTATCTTTAATCCGGGAACGCGGATAAGCGCAAGGGTCATGGCAGAGTCGGATGGTGGAGACATTGTCTATATTTGGCTCAAAATTCAGGAGATTTAAACAATGAAAAAATCATTAATTGCAATATTAATCAGCTTTCTTTTGCCGGTGATGGCATTTGGAGCGGTCGGGACGGTGACGCAAACTCCATTGATTATCGATACCCATTCGCGGATCATAACATTTATTTGCATCGGTGGAACTGCCGGCGAAACCGGAACGATACCGAATACCGCAACGAATGCGGCGAATACCCTGTTTATTACGGGTTGGTATCTCACAGAAGTTAAAGCATTCAGGACCGTCGGCGGAACGCAACCGGACGCGGGAAGCGTGCTGGTTTACGACGCTTCAGGGGTCGATTTGCTCGGCAGTATCGATAATTCAACGGCATACCAGGGGCTTAACTTGCTCCATGAGTCACTGGCTAAAAAGTGTATGCCGGATATGTACTTGACCAGGGCCGGAACGCATCAGCTTTATTATCCGCTGGTTACCGGTGCGCTTACCCTGGACGTTGACGATCAGGTCACGGCCAGCGCCGACTGGACCATCGTAATGACGTTTGAAAAATAGGGGCTGATATGAAATCATTAAAAATCGCAATATTTACCTTTGTGTTGATCGGGTTGTCTACGCTCGGCTTGCGCTCAATCCCTCAACCGAGTTTACCGCTTGCCGTTGTAGACGGTGGGACCGGGTCGGGCCTTAAACTTGGCGATGTGGTGACGACCACACCTATCACCGGGGGCGTTAATGATATCTTTCCTGGGGCGGATGCTGATACGTTAACGCTCGGAATTACAATGCTTGGCGATCTGGCAGTCACGGCTCCGGTAACTGGTGCGGCATCTGATGTTTTTCCTGGGGCGAATGGCGCAAAGGCGACGATAGGGGTTGCAACGGCCTTGACATCGGCAGAGGGTGTATCTGAGTTGGCCACAGGCGCGGAGACAATAACCGGTACGGCAACTGATAGGGTTGTCACTCCTGCCGGCCTCGTGGCGCGTCTGACCGATATCGGCACGACTATCACTGATGATTTTCCGGATATTGACGCTGCGGAAACCGTGGCGCTGGATATAACCGGGCTGCCTGGGGATGATGTTCAGTCAACCTTGATCCGGATCTATCTTGCTGATGGCGTAAATGATCCGGGCGCGGATATTAACGTCAACTTTCGGCTTGAATTTTTCACAAAGGATACAAAGCTCGGCCAGGACCGGATCGGAAAACCGATTTATTTCAATTTGACTTATACGGAAGTTAAAACCGGAACTTGGTCGGCGGCTGGAACGGGCGGGGATTTGGACAGCTCTGCTGGGTTGCTTGTTTACGATTGGATTAGGCTCATGGGTGGTACGGCTGAATCGGTCAACCTTGTGACGATCACAGATGCCGATACAGTGGTTGTGACAACCCTGGTAAACGGTCATGCGGTTGATGAAGGAATATGCCGAGAAGTTAGAATCGTTGACAGCTTTCCACTTAGCGATGCCGACGAAACCGGCGAAATCCATGCAAAGTTAACATCCCTTGCGGATCCGGGCGATGCAATCGGAATCACCATAGCGGTTACGGTGAAGTAATGAAAAAACTTTTTGTATATTTATTAACTTGCCTTTTTCTTTTCGCTCCCGTTGCTCATGCATGGGACGGAGTTGCCTTTAGCAGTAGGGCAGGAGTAAATCCGACAGGGTTAGTATTTGCAGGACTTCCTTTACATTCAACACTTTCGTCTATTCGGGATAGGAGTAGACAGGATAATGATTTCGAACAGAATACGGTCGGAAAACAATACGCTTTTGCTTCGTCAATGAATGCTTCCAATCCTGTTTGGGATTTGGATGGTTCTGATTTTATTGCTCAAAAAACTTACGATATCAATCAAGGGGCAATGACATTTGTGGCTGATGCTGGAGCGGCTGAGTTTCGTGATGCCGGGCAAGATTTTAGCGATTGGGAAACAGCGCCGGCGGCCGGGTTGGCATCATATCGAATAGTTATTACTACGAACAACGGGATTTCATACGGATACATGGGCGCATCAAATAACGGTGGCACCGATATTGATATTTATTCGGACTACGCTCTGACGACTCGGGGATGGAAAGGAAGAACAACTCCGCAGGTATCACCAGATACGGCAGCATCTTATGTGGTATATAAAATCATCGGAACCACGAATCTGGCTGGTGACCAGAGCCATATATTTCTTGGAGTGAAACCGGACGATGGGCAAGGCGTTGATCAGACTTTCTCATCTATACAGGATAATAGCCTGGGCGATTTTAGATCCATGCTTTTTTATAAAAAAGACGATGGGCATGTATGGATTTATCTAAGCGGTGACGGGGTTAACACAACATATGAAAAAACAGATGCCGTTATATATGCAAACGGAGCGCAAGCGTCATTTAATCAAATTGGATTTGTCTATAATGGAACTACTTGCGTTATATATAATAATGGGAGTGTTGAGGCATCTACAACTACGGGGGCTATTCCTGCATCTTTTTTTGATTCACACATTCCCCTCGCCATTGGGGGTTTAAATGTTACATCGCTTCCTGCCGGTTATCTCAATGGCCAAATCGCCCTATACCTGATATACGAACGGGCGCTAACCGCCGCAGAAGTCCAACGGCTGGTATTGCAAGCCTGGGAAGAGGGTTTGGTAAGTCAGAATTAAGTGGAGGCCGATAATGCCAAAGTTTTCAAAAGATTCTTTTCAAGGATATTTAGTTTGGCTTTTAATAGCGATGATCGGTGTTTTTCAGCTTTGGAATACAAACACAGTCGCGTGCTTCCGCGATGATTATGTAACCATTAACCGGTACGAAACCGACCAGGGGCGTATTGAAAAAAAACTTGATCTGCTTTTAGATTTGGCAATAGGCAAAAAATGAAAACTCAACTCGTAACAGGACCGGCATTAAACCCGGTATCGCTGGTGGAAACAAAGGCGCACTTGAATCTTAACCCGTCTTTTACCACCGACGATACCTTGTTGAATGCTCAAATCTTAACAGCGGTTTATTTTGCGGAAAACGCAACCTTTCGTCGGCTGGTATCGCAAACTTGGAATCTGTATCTTAATAGTTGGGCCGGGAATGATCCGAATCGATACTTTCCCCGGGGCTTTTATATTCTGTTTGGCCAGCTTCAATCGGTGTCTCATATCAAGTACACGGACACTGACGAAGATCAAACCGAGTGGGCGGATACTGAGTACGATGTTGACACATACGATGAACCCGGGGCCGTTGTGCTGGCTTACAACAAGAGTTTTCCGACGGCATCGCTTTATCCGACTAATCCGATTGAGGTGCAATTTGTTTGTGGCTACTTTCAGGGCAGCTTGTATGTGGTTTCAACAGATTATTCCGAGGATGATTATATCGTGCCGACGACCGGAAACGGCTTTGTGTATCAGGCCGGTGGTGCTGGCACGTCCGACACGGCGGAACCGACATGGACGCGTACCATTGGCGGCACAGTGGTCGATAATGACATTACATGGACCTGTGTAGGCCGTGCGGTGCCAGCTACGATCAAACAAGCAATCCTGCTTTCCATTACGGAAATGTATTCAATCCGCGAGGTAACCATGCTTAACGTGTCTGTCAATAAGCTGGATACGATCGGCAACTTGCTCAGATCCAAAACGCTTTGGGAGTTTTAAAAATGACGGTATGGATTAAACAAGGAGTGCTCGGGCGGCTATCACCATCGATGCGGCGGTGCAAAGGTCGGTTGATTGATTTCTATAAGTTTCGTGGAAGTGATTTTTTTATAACTTCAAAAGGGGAAGGAAATCATAATCGGGCATCGTGTCATTACGAGGGCGATGCAATCGATTTTAAACGTAAAGGATTTTCAAAGTCGGATATTGTTGATGTTTGCGGATCTGATTTTGACGTGGTTGAATATTCAAATCTTGACATTTTCCATGTGGAGTATGATCCAAAATGATACCAATCCGCCGGGGCGATTTAAGACATCAGGTCGTAATTAAAACCGTGACGACAGTTGCGGACGGCATCGGTGGGTTGACAGAAACAGAGGTAACATTTTTAACATGCCGTGCTGCAATTTGGCCGGCATCGGCAAGGGAGCAGATGCAATCCGATCAGCTCGAAATGCAAACGACTCACCGGATCCGGATCGATTGGCAGACCGGAATTTTACCAGCGATGAAAATCTACCACGGTACAAGAGCCTTTGAGATTGTGTCAATTATAAACGTTGAAGAACGTAACGTAATTTTAGACATCTTGGCAAAGGAGTATTAAGAATGAAAAGGCTATTTTTAGCGGTTTTAATCGTGTGTTTTTTGAGTGGTACGGCGTGGCATCTTTAACCGGACTAGAAGCCCATGAAAAATACCTTTATCCGGTTGTAAGGGTTTCGTGCGGGAGTAGTTCTGGATCTGGTACGATCATTTATTCAGGCATGGTCGAATCAGAAAAGTATTCAACCTACATTTTAACGAATCATCATGTTATTGCCGGCGCCATTCGCATTGCTGATGAATGGGATTCAGACCTCGGCAAAGAGATTAAAAAAGAGATTCGGTCTATCGTTTATGTCGAGGTGTTTAAGTACCGGAATCTTTCAACTCCCGTCGGAACGATGAAGCTCGAAGCTGATGTGGTGATTTATAACAAAACCGAGGATATGGCGATTGTAAAAATCCGACTTGATGACAAAATGAAATACATTGCAACACTTCCGGCCAAAGACAAAACCGAGGAATATAGAGTTGCCGATGAATCCATTGCGTCGGGTTGTTCCTTGGGGTGGCCTCCATTGCTTTCAAAGGGGCTTATTACTAGAATTGGGTTACAGGCCAAGTCGCTCCCGTTTGATATGTCATCTGCACAGATTATATTCGGTAACTCCGGCGGTGCAATGTTTACCGCAGACGGTACGTTGATTGGGGTCCCAAGTATGATAGCCTCCATGGGTTGGTCAGGCGTGGTATCACATATGGGCCTTTTTATTCCGATCAAACGGATTTATGAATGGCTGGAAAAAGAACACTATGATTTCATTTATGATCCGGCTAAAGATGAAAAAACTTGTCTTGAAGCCCGAGAAAAAGAGATCGAGGAAAAGAAAAAGGCGGCCAAGGAATAGTAAATGATCGACAACTTTAAATCATGGCTAATCGTAGCGGCGGTAAGTATCGGTGGGGCTGCGGTAATACTTCTGTCGATACTGCCGACATTATAGAATATGTTTATCATTGTGCATCATGTGGTTGGATAAAACGGGATTGGGATTTTGGGCCATACGACATAGAATGTCCCGAATGCGGGGAACGGGTTAAAGCAATGCAAATGAACATCGAGGCAAAACCATGAAACCTGAATTAAGGACAGGCGATATTTTTTGCACACGCAATCCGATGGCGCTTGGCCGGGCGATTAATCAGATTCAAAAGTTTTGGTCAAGCGATAACGAAAGCGAATATAGTCATTCCGGGATTATCTGCAATCCAAAGGGAATCACTTTTGAGAGTTTGTGGACTATCCGCTATTCGAAACTTGACGCATATGCCGGCAAACAGGTGATCATCGGGCGGCATTTCGGCATGAATCAAGAGGCGTTTGACGAGGGAATACGCGGTATTGCGAAACACGAAAAACAGATATATCCGTTTCATCGTTTGCTTTTCCATCTGTTTCCGCCAGCTGCAAAGTACATTTCGAGCGGTGGTTTTCCGGTGTGTTCTGAGTTGGTCTGTAAGTTTTTATGCAAAGCCGGGCTGATGCCGACATGGAAAGGTAAAAATCCGGATCACGTTGCTGATATGATCCATAAGTGGAGAACGTGGGAAGTTGTTTTTGAGGGTGCGCTGTAATGCCAATAGCGAATTACAGAATAGAATGGAACGATGAAAGCGTTATCCGTGCCATCGAGGGCGCTGTTAAAGTTGCGACAAAAGAAGGCGCAAAAAAGGTGGCGGCAACTGCGCGGCGGCTATGTCCGGTGGAGAAGACCGGCAAGCAGGATAAATGGGGCAATCGGCCTGGATCATTAAAAGCGTCTATTAGGGTTGAAAAGAGCAAGTTTAAGAATGGCGGATATCTTGTCAAGGTCGGTGGTAAAGGTGCTTGGGGCGATCCGTTCTATGCGCCATTTGTGGAGTTGGGCACGCCGGGAACATCATATCAAACGCATGCTCCGAAAAGAAGCGGGCCAAGGTCATCGATAAAAGCACGCGCTTTCCTGCGGCCCGGGCTGGCGAGAAATAAACGGAAGTTTAAAAAAATGTTTCAAAACGAAATCGCTAAAACACTGAGCAGAAAATGAAAGAACTCTTTACCGGCCTGATGACATACTTTAACGCTGTGAAAACTGCGGGTGGTTTCTATGCGGCTATCGGCGGTCGGTTGAGCAATACTTTTGCTAAACAAAAAACGGCTTATCCATACGCGGTTTTCTTCCTGGTGGTCGATGTTGCGGAATGGCGTTTCGGTGGCGAAATGCAGGATGATATTATTATTCAATTCAATTTGTTTTCAGACAAAAATTCAGGAGTTCAAGTCAATGATTTGTACACAAAGCTAAAGGCACGGTTTGATAACTGTGAGTTGACCGTTTCAGGGTATCGGCACATTACTTTTACGCGGACCATGGCACGACTTTTAAGGGATGAGGAACGGGCAGTCTGGCAATATTCGGTTGAATATGACATTATGATCGAGAAATGAAATCTTTATTTAAAAAATATGATGGCCAAACGATTAACATCGTCGGGAGTGGTTCATCGATTAGATATTTAAACAAAGATTATTTTATTGATGGTCCGGTGGTGGCGTTGAATTTGGCTATTGTCTCTGTTGAAAAACTTGATTTATTAAATCCGATTTATTCAATGCAAAAGGATAAAGGGCGGTATGTAAAAACTAAAAATAGCCGCTTAGGAGTCTCTAATCCTACGTGCGACCGTGCTCTTGGTTGTGGGGAGATTTGTGGGCCGTGTCCGACAAAAGTACGACCGAAAAAAGCAACGCTATTGCTTGACATGAATGATTCGGCTTGCTGTTTTCCTGATTATAATCCCCGTATTTTAATCAATCAAGGCGGCCTTGGATTGAAATGGGACATGGCATCATTCTTTGTGGCGCTTCGGTTAGGGGGTTTCTTTGGTTGCCTAAAATATCGGATTATTTCGTGCGATACTATTGCCGGAATTGATAACGTGTATCAGTACCGAGGGCAGCATAGAATATCGAAAGTTTTTTTACCAACTATAAACTATGAATTTATAACACCAACTAAAAAGGACGGAGCAAAATGAGAAAAGTATCGATTATAATTCCAGTGGTACGACCAGATAAAGCGGAGCGGTGCCGAAAAGCGATCATCAAGAATGCGGGTATCCCTCCGCATCAATATGAAATTGTTACTGAACAAGACGTGGACGGCATCGGCTGCCCGGCTATGGTCAAACAGCTCACAGCGGCCACACGGCACGATCTTGTTATGTTCCTGGGTGATGATACCGTTCCGGAGCCGGGGTTTCTTCTGGCGGCTCTCACGGCCATGGATACCCTGCTGGACGGATGGGGCGTGGTCGGCTTAAACACCGAGGGGCCAAAATTCGGTGTTAATGATCCGCTTATTCCCAAAAATAGCAACCCTTTGGCGCATTGGATGGCGGACAAGCGGATGCTTGAGCATATACCCGGCGGCAACTTTTTCCCGACTGATTACCGGCATTGCTTTGGAGATAATGAGTTGTATGATATCGCGGATGGACTTGGCCGGTGGGTGTTTGCTGCCGATTCGAAAATCAAGCATGATCATCCGGTTAATACCGGCGATGAAATGGATGATCTATTAAAAAAGGCGTATTCGAAAGAGAATTTAAAGCACGATCAAAACACATATTTAAAAAGAAAAATAGATCGGATGCGTAATTGCAGCTATACGGGTATCAAGCTGGCGCTGGCATATCCGGTGACATATGAAATCCTATACGCCCAATTCTGTTTTACCAATTTGAATATCGTGTGCCAATACATTACCGGTGCAATGCGCGACGGTGCGGGCATGCCTCAGATCGATATTTTATTGCCGATTCATCCGGGTAATCATGACGCTGTGCGGAACAATTTGGTGAGCCAGGCGTTGAATAAGGGTTGCACACACATATTGATGATGGACACGGATCAGGTTTATTATGATTCGGATACAATCAAAAAGCTATTGGCTCACAATAAGCCAGTGGTAGGTGCCCGGGTTCATCGCCGGTATCCTCCATTTGATCCAATTCTTCTTAGGGAAACGGAAGATGGTCGGCATTACCATATGGATTATGATGAAATCGATCGCATCGTAACTGCCGGCGAAACTGTCAAAGTACCAGCGACCGGCTGCGGCTGTATTTTATATGATACTAAAGTTTTCCTTGACATAGATCCGCCATGGTTTCTGCACACCAAAACTGCGGCGGGTCGAACAAAGGGTGAAGACATATATTTTTGCGAGCAACTAAGGCGGAGCGGATATGATATCTTTGTCGATACGTCGATTAATATATCTCATCTTTCAATTCAGGAAATTGGGATGGATCAATATCGACTGTATCAAAAACTGTATGAAAAACAGAACGAAAAATTAAACGAGGTGGATCATGGCTAAAGAATCAAAAGCGAGTTTTTTCGGCAAGGTAACAATCGGCGACGTCTCTGTGCTCGGTATGGGAACATGGACTTGGAGTGGATTCACGAGGGATACGGTCGAGGATATCGAGTTTGGTATAGGGATAGCAACCTATGAAATGGATGTTCTGCGACCGGGTACGATTAGTTTTGACGGCAATTACAAAAAAGACGATACGACAGGCCAGGACGAACTTCGGTCGTATCATATCAACGAAGTCGAAATGACCGACATTCGATTTTATGTTGACTCGGTATCCTATTACACGCCGAACAGCACAACAGCTGCCGGTGGCGGCCTCCTGGAAGGGGAAGAAGTTGCAAGTGTAATTATCACGTCGGTTGATCCGATTGCTTTCAGCTTGGGATCCGTCGGCAAAATCGGTTTCAGCGTACAACTGACCGGCCATATGCGGCTTATTTAATCACATCGCGCGGGATAGGGGATTCAAGACCGAAAAGCGTGTTTGCTCCGGCACGCCTTCCCGCGCTATCTTTTAACGGAGCCATAACGATAAATAGGAGTACGGAGCAATGCCTTTTGACTTAAAAAACACGAATCCGGCGGAACGGTTTTACTATCCTGACTATGCAACGGCAATGGCCATGCCCGAAGATAAGCGGGAATGGGTTGAACAACGGCTTTGTATCGGTGATCCGCTAAAAGAGATCGAAAAGCAGACCGATACCAAAAAGTTTGAGCATGTTCAGCCGAAGAAAAAGAACGGAAAAATTAATCACCGGGCACCATTACAGCGAATTGAATTTGTTGAAACGGATGAAGAACTGCACCATGAATTGACGTTTGATTTCACAATTTATGATTGGCAGATTTTTGACGATAACGGCAATCCGATCCCGTGCAACCTGGAAAATAAAATGATCATGCTCGGCATCTTTAAGTTCAATCAGTTTGTCGGTGAAAACATGGAAAAGCAAGTCGACGGCGATAAAGAACGGGCGGAGGATCAGGAATCAAATTTGCCGACTACTGTGAGCGGATCTCAGGAAAGCCGGACTGTAAAGTCTGCCGGGAAACATACGCCGCATACGAAGACGGAGAAGAACCCGACTGCGAAAACTGCTTAGATGATTTAAAAATACCGGAATTGTTACCGGAAAATATCGAAGTCTATGAGATTTACGACATGATACGCAATCAGCATATTATGGGTGCATCCGGGCCGGTTGATCTAAACCTGATACCTGTTTTCGAGGTGATGAACCGACGCGGCGTTAAAGACTGGGAGCGTTGTCTTAATCTTCTCCGGATGGTTTACGATCTGGATATTAAACGGCTGTATAGGGATAAATAATGGGCGCGAGTTTAGGTGCTGCATATGTTGGCATCCGTGGTGACCGGAAACATTTAAAAGGTGATTTTAACAAAGCCCTTAGAACCACGGACACCTTCGCCGGCAAGATGCAAAAGCGGATTAGTCGTATCAATTTCAAGGTGATCGGTATTGCGGCGGCTGCGGCGGCAACTGCGGCTGTATACGCCATGAGAAAGGTTATTAATGTTGCCTCTGACCTTCAGGAAACAACCGGTAAATTCGACGTGGTGTTTAAGGGTCAAGAAGCCGTCGCGCGTGCATGGTCGAGAACTCTGGTTGATGCTTATGCCATGTCAACCAGAGAATCCAAATTATACTTATCATCGATTCAAGACCTATTAGTTCCGATGGGTATGAATGCAGAGGCGGCCGGAAAGATGTCGTATGAGGTTGTTAAGTTATCTGCAGACCTGGGTAGTTTTAACAACCTTCCCACGGCTCAAGTTATGGCGGACATGGAAAGTGCGCTGGTAGGCAATTTTGAAACGATGAAAAAATACGGAATTGTTTTAAATGAAACCGTGGTAAAGCAAGAAGCGTATGATTTAGGGTTGGTCAAAACAGGTGAAAAATTAAATGCTGCACAAAAATCACAGGCGGCATATTCTCTTATGGTTAAAGGATCAGCCGCAGCCGTTGGTGATCTTGCAAAAACGTCGGATAGTTATGCCAATTTGGTAAAAAAATTAACGGCTATGGTTGAAGATATCACGGCCTTTATTGGCGATCAATTTTTACCTATTGCATCCAATGTGGTTAAATGGGTAAATAAATGGATCAAGGCGAATCAGGAACTTATTAGGCAAAAAATACAAGACTATATTAAAACAGTAAAAGACGTAGCCATACTTTTAGGTGATGCGTTAAAAATAGTATGGGACTTGCTTATAGCTCCACCATTAGCGGCTATTAAATTTATGCAAGATTTAAGCGGTGAAACCGAAACGGCCACCGAAAAGGCAAAGGATTTAAAAGCCGAATTGGTAGAAGCCCCGGGTGAAATCAAAACAGCTTGGATGGATTTACTCGGTTTTTTTACTGTGTGGGGTGATAATATAGTTGATGTTGTTAGCGCATCATTTAAGACAATACTGAAAACAATCTATGCGGTATTGAATCAAACGGGCCGTCTGCTTGAATTGGCATTTCGGACGTATAATAATATAACGAGTGGACATTTTAAACAAGTCATAAAGGATGTTAAAACGTTTGCCAAAGATACAAAGAATGTTTTCGGCAAATTGGGTAGCAGTATTTCATCGGATTGGAAATCAGCTATTGATCGGATGATGAAACGGTGGAAATTTTTTGATAAAGACTTGGAGCTTCGATTTAAAAACGCGAAACGGAATGCCGAAAAAGCCTTTAAGGGAATACGAACCGCATCTCAAATGGCAGCTGATGGATTAAAAATAGACACGGAAGTTATGGGAATTTCGTGGGCTCAATACATGAAAGACATTGAGGACGAAGCCACAACAACATGGGCCGTCTTGACTGATCTTCCGACGGATATGCTTGACGCTATTGAACTCGGCAACCGTCTGGCAGAACAGGATTTTGCAGATACATACTCAACTATCGAAAAAAATACCATAGATTTTGCCGGCGTTGCATCAAGATCGTTATCAGAAAGTTTCTTTGCTGTAATTAAAGGGGATATAACGTCACTCGGTGGTGTGTTTAAAAGTTTCATTGATGCGATGATACGGCAGCTTACGGATTTTCTTGCATCCAAGGTTGTTTCGAGTATAATAAAATTATTTAGCGGCGGATTGTTTGGTGGCGGTGGATCAGGTGGCGGTGGAATTTTAAGCGGTATTCTTAGCGGTATCGGGAAGATTTTTGGATTTCAAGAAGGCGGTATCGTACCAGGGGAAGGTCCACAGCTTGCCATGGTACACGGAGGGGAGATTGTTTTGCCGCTTGACGCATCAAAACAAATTACAAGCGGTAATCTTTCGCGTGGATCTTTTGGTGGTATCCAAAGCGGTGGAAATAATTTAGGTTCAGCCGGGGCAACAACAGTGGGCGGCAAGCCATTTACCGGTGATCCTGTCTTGCCGGACGATATAACCAAAACGGTCGGCCTTGCATCACTCCTGGGGGCTTTGAGCGGTGGCGGTGTTGGTGCTTTTTCGGGTGCGATTGGCGCACTTTTGACCGAGGGATTTAAGGCTGCCTTTGGTTTCCGGGGCGCTTTCTTTGATGTGCCGGCGTTATTGGCACGAACATTGGGCGGGCCGATCGGGGCGATATTAAGCCCTGTAATCGGCATGCTCGGGGATGCGATTGGCGACCTTACAAATCTCAGGAGTAAAGAACCATTACGCGATATGCTTGAGAGTTCTTTTGGATATAAAGGCGGGCGGCTTGGTTTTGCAGAATCATTTCACGACAAAGTTGGAACTGAAGAAGATCCGCTCGGCGTTGATCAAACTATTGCTAATTTTACCGGAATATTTGACGGCTTTATTGAAAAAAATAAAGAGGCGTATGCAGGCTTCGGTATTGATGTTCAAGCATTGCAAGACGAAAACTTTGGAGAGCTTGCTAGATCGATGGGGTTTACGACCAGTCAAGTCGAATTTTCGTTAAAAGATTTTGGAGTAAATGCAGAAAAAATGTCAGCAGCTTTCGGTTTAGAAGTTGATAAGGTTGGAATAAAAGGCAGAACATTTTCCCAGCACGGCATAAGCGCCATGTCAAATCTGGAAGCGGCTACCATGAACATGGGCCTGGGCATATCGGCGGCGGCAGTGGACATGGGAACATCTATCGAAACTACTATGGAGGCGATGGACAGAGCATCGTTTGATCTCGGTGCTTCAATGACTGACGCTCTTGGCGAATTTGGAGAAGTTACAACGACAGCCATTGATGATATAAGTATAGATGTCGGTGACTTTTCAGCTTCATTTGGGAATGCCATGGAAACTGCCGAAAATAATGTCAATGACGCGGTTGACAGGGCGAATGATGCAGCCAATAACGCAAGAGATGCGGCTGACAGGGCTGGAACCGACGGTGGAGACTCAGGGCAAGACTCAGGGCAAGACACAGGCGGTTACGGTACAGGGCAGGGTGGCGATGTCGATACGGACACGGGCTATGCAACCGGTTCATGGTTTACCCGGGCGGGTGGTCGAACGCATGCAGGTGAAATCGTTATCCCACGATCAGAAGCGGATAAGGTGCGTAAAAGCAAAATAACCGGCGGCGGTCAAGACAGTGGACGTCCGATAAAAATAGTTCTGCAGATCGGCCGGTCTGAATGGGCAGCCGAAGTGAATGCGATCAGGGATGTTGAACGGGTCAAGCTGGCAAAACGCCCGGTTGGATCAAGAAGGATTTCCTACTAATGTTATTGGTTCAAAAAACCATAAACGCGGTTGTCAATAAGATTTCAACGGAAACTCAACATTTAGCTGCGCCGTATTATAATCATATTTTCAACATGGATTCGCTAAATCAGGGAATCCCCAAAGCATACGGCGGATATTTCCGGGCGGACATGGGCGGATATTCTCTTTCCCCGGCGTTGTTTGCAGACGATTGGCCTCCGCCGGTAAGTTGTGCGGTTTCAATGGCGTACTCGGCAACGACGGAAGCGGCGGCAGTTAATTTTTTAACTGGCACGGCGCATCGGTCACAGTTTAATCGGGAATCGATTGATTATGCTATTTATTCCCCACAAAATAGCTATGTATTGCCTGATTCAACGGCCTTTGACGATACCCTTGTCAACGCACTAACATGGATGGTTAATGCTGCCAGAATGGATCTGACGCTTGATAGCACGCTTGCACGCAATCCTTCACCGACGGTTGACTATACGACCAGCGGCGAGCAACTCGGAATAGATTTTTTAAGCGATTTAACAGCGTTTTTCTCTCATATGTTTTATATTTCGGGGAGCACGTTATACCTGCTGGACATGGCAGCCGATAACGGATCGCGGACATTGGCAGAGAATGATTATTTTGCGCCGGTTGAATCTCCGGTCGATTATTTCAACAACGTGCCTTGCGCGATTGCAAAGGCCGGGGAGTATAGTCAGCAATCTGCACATCTTTATGGTGACGAAATAGCAGAAACCGCTTTTGAAACCGAACAGGCAAAAATTGAGGCGGCACTTGCGTTGATCATCACATATCAAAATAAAGATCGGGCACGGCTTGCGATTCCGTTTATCGGTGATCTTCCATCGCCGGGTGAAAAAATATCATGGACTGATACATCTCAAGTGGTTTCAACCGATATGTGGATCCGGGCCCGGATTATTCAATACGATTTCGACAATGATCAAATCATTATCGAGGGCGAAGGCGCGGTGAGCGAAACATGAAAGTTCTATATCCAAATAGTTACGCAACCACAATCGAAGCATCGGAAGCGGATGCTTCGTATCCGATTACAAATGTTCAGGATAGCAATACTCAAAAAATATGGAAAGCAACCAGCGCGGATGTGGTCGTTTCGCTGATGTGTACGGCTGGCGCAACTGCGGTGGTTGTTTTCAATACGAATGCCACGGCAATCAGTGTCGTTACTCGGCAAAGCCTTGGCCTTGATCCGCAAGCCGATAATGCGTCGTGGGGTTTAGACACTCAGTTGGCGGACGCGTCGTGGGGATTGCAACCGACATTACAAACAGCGATATCTGCGGATTATGACATATCAGCGTCTACCATCGGTCAGCTTTGGGCAGACTTTGCGACATATACCGAATCATTTGTCGTTGATCTTGTAATGACGGCGGCAGCCGGGACGGTAATTCAGGCCGGAATAATTCAAGCAGGAATACCTAAAGAATATAAAGATCCGCAATATGTAATACCTGAAGGATTTAAGGATTATTCAATAAAAAAAGAATTAAACTCTGGCGGATTTTATGTGCGTAAAAGATCGGTGGCAAGACGGCTTTCTTTTCGGTTGCTTGAGGATCGGGACGTTGATTTTTACGAGTTTATGTATGACGTAGTTCAAGTAGTCGGGCCGGGACCGCTGGCATGGCGAATTGTTTCTAAAAATAACACGGATTGGGAATGGATCATATTTGCGTTGTTTGATGACGAATTACCGCAAGGTTCCCATGATCATAAAAAATATAGTTATATTGATATTGCATTAATAGAGGCGATATAAAATGGCAACTCCCAAACTTTGGTATGCGACTTCACGAACGGGCGGCGGTGCAAAGGCGCTGGATGCGATAGACGGCGACTCGTTAACCGATCTGGATGTCAGCATTGTTTTAGCATCGAATAAAGCATATTTTTATATACTTGACGATGACGCCAGCGGCGCCGAATTGGACCCGAGCATTATTAATCCAGACACAAACCCTGGTACCAAATCATGGATTTTGCAAAGGACCGGAATATCGTTTTTGCAGGGACAAGTTTTTAGTTAAAAAACAGGGAGAATTTTAAAATGGCTATCGGCGATGCAGTAGCAAAAGCACTTTTGAGCGGATCAACGAACGGTAGGGGCATAAAGGTTGTTCAAGCGGCAACGGCAGGGACGGCCATTCACACGGCTGTAGCGGGGGCACTATCGATAGATGAGGTGTGGTTATGGGCCTTGAATACGCACTCTGCGGCAGTTGATTTAACTATCGAATGGGGTGGCGTGACAGATCCTGATGATTTAATCAATTTCGATGGCATTCCGGTCGAAGCGGGACCGACTTTGATAGTACCTGGATGGTGCTTAAACGGTGGGCTTTCCATTGCCGCATTCGGTTCTGTTGCAGATGTGCTTGTCATTTTTGGGTTTGTTAATAAATTAACGTAGGGGGCATCATGACACGTTCAGCGTATAAAAGCCGGTTGATGCTTCCGCCATTTTCGCACTTTGCGCCATTATTTCCCGATCTTCAAACCTTTCTGGCAACAGGCACATGGTATCGACCACCGGGAGTTGAGTATGTGCTTGTTATCATCGCAGCCGGTGGTGGGGGTGGGCAACGAGGGGAAACTGCTGGTACAGATGGCGCTGGTGGAGAGGGTGGAGAGTGCAAGACTGAAGTGGTTAATGTTCGTGGGACCTCAAGCGAAACGGTAACGATTGGCACGGGTGGTGCTGGGGGTGCTGGCGGAGATCATGCTGTGGGTGCTTCAGGGATAGCATCGTCTTTTGGAGCTTTGGTAACATCTGTAGGTGGTAAAGGCGCGAATGCTGATCAGACTGACACTTCGACTGGTGAAACTCATATTGGCGGCGGAAAGGGTGGCCGGCAACATGTTTTTGGCGGTGCTGGCGCATATGGAGTAGGGGGTGTTGCTGGTGGATCGTCTGGCGGTGGCGGAAGCTATGGTGCCGGTGGTGCTGGACCTGCTACAGAAGGTCCAGGAGTTGCAGCGGCTGCTAATACCGGTGGTGGCGGTGGTGGCGGGTGGGGCGTTGGTGGTGGCGCTCAACACGGAGGAAACGGCGGCTCTGGCATTTGTATTGTAATTCCACTCCCAAAAACATTTATTTTACCATAGGTGAAACATGAAAAAAGTAGCCGAAATATATCAATCAAAAGTCGTAGGAATCCATGAAGTGCCGGACGACTTCACCGTTGGATTTTCCCCAAAGTCATTCCGGTTTGCTATCGATTTAACTGGTATCGATCCGCAACCTGTAGCTGGCTGGATATACAGTTTTGAAACAGGTGAATTTTCTGAACCCGATCACAAGTAAAGATTTCTTTTTAAGATTCACAGGACCGGAGCGGATTGCATTTACCGGGTCGGTTGATAACCAGGTCAAGCAGTTTGCTTTCTGGATTCAACTTGAAGGTGATGTCGATCTTTCGGCTGATATAACGTCTCAGGCGTGTGCTATGTTGGAGTCGGAAGGAATTATAGCGGCGGGTCGGACTGCTGAAATTTTAACGATAGAACAAGGATAATAAACTCAATCAAATCATCCTCAGTTTTAATATCAAGGGCCATCTTGCCAAATCGGGTGGCCTTTTTCTTTTTGTATTCCTCAACTGATTTTTGCCATTCCTTAACCAGTGCCGGGCGTTTAATAATCCATCGGCGCCACCGGTTAAACACCATGAGCCTGAAATGTTCCGGGCGATGCCACGGTTGCCAATTATCAATGCAATAATCAAGAATACGTTGACGCCTGGACTCGCTCAAGTGGTCGAAATAGACAGCTTTCCAAAGATCCATATACAGACACAGCTTTTTATGCCTGGTGGCCGCTGTGTCGATCCTGCGTCGTCTGGTGGGCTTGTAGTCCGGTTTCAGCATCTTGATTGCCCCTGGCAAGGTTACGCCGTGGTATTTTTGCAGAAAGTCGAACACGTCTCCGGATTCTTGGCAGCCGAAACAATGGAACCGTTGATCATCTGCAAACACGGTAAACGATCCGGTCTTTTCGTCATGGAACGGGCAGCAACCGACGTGCCGTGATCCGCGTTTATCCAAGTCAACGACTTCCGAAATCACGGCTACGATATCGGTCTGCTGCTTTATTTCGGGGATGTTATTTTGCATCAACTCCAAAACAGACACATTAAAATAGCGATTCCTTGAAAATAAGTTCGCTCAAATGCTTTATCGGGTGTTAATTTTGATAAAAAATAGTTTACAAACGCAAAGCTACTAAATATTATAATGTGTGTTATCAAAGCATCCATTTCAAAACACTCCTTATTTTGCACGGAAAATGAACATAAACGTAAACCAAAGATAACGGATTTGGAAATGGTTCTCTTTGATTCCCCAAAACCAACAGGCGCAGCAAAGTCTATGCCAAAAATTACAGTTAAAATCTATAATGTTTACCCATGGCCATTTCAATAAACCGAATGCAAAGCCGTTTTTATTATGTGTAATCTTAAAGGCTAAACCTTTGTCAGAATGTGCTTTTTCTATTTTCATTTTAAAATGCTCCTTAGTTTGTCCGGATTAGCAACCACCGGACGTTTCCAGTTTAGCAAATGGTTTAATTCATGGCCAAGTATCGCCTGATTAACGATGATCTTTTCATTAACCATTTTTCCGAATATCCATATTTCATTCTTGGTATTCGCGTATCCGGCAATCGGGGAGTTTTCATCAGCAACTGCCGGCCAGTCAAACAATGAACGATCTGAAACGATATGAACCTTAACATCTTTCAAGGTTATCGTTTCATGAAATTGCTCTGTTGATTCAAGTTCATAGAATGCGCGATTGAAAGAATCGAATCCGGCTTGATGGTCAGTGTGATATGACGCGCAGCCTTGGAATATTATCAGGAATAAAATACACATGATTATGTAAATGGATTTCATAATTCCCTACCACAGCAAGCACAGAAGGTCATGTCAAAATCTTTGTTTTGTTGGCATTCCGGGCACTCTTTATTTGTTTTAAAGGTTATTGATTCAACCGGAACATTAACAACTTGCCCATTGCTAAGCATGACTATTGCGGTTGAATACATGCCAGGTGCAGTACCAACAGCCGTATATGCTACTCCAAACTCAAGGAATGTTCCGAATCTTATAGGTTTTGTTTCATCGGTTATGACAACTTTAGTACCTTTCATTTCAAAATCCTTTCTCATCTTAAATAATTATAATAGCTAATAGTTCCCAACGATTAAAGCGCAAGGATAAATCAAGCTCATCATTATAATAAAATTCAGGTTCAAAACTATGATGAATATAAAGTAGACCATGCTTTATAAACATTGAGTACATTTTTTAAATCCTTTTGGTGTACGGTTAGGGTTATTTGATTTTATATCCAAGAATGTGCTTATGCTGGTTATCATCTTTTGAAGAAACTCTTTCAATTAATCCAAGAGACTTTAATTTTTTAATGTTTCTTGGTATAGTGCATTTGTGACTTCCTAATGCAGTTGCAATCTCTTTTGTTTTTTTAATTTTTACTTGAGAGTAAAGGTATCCGAAAATTAATTTTTCAGTTGCTGATAGATCGGTTCTTTTCAATATATTTTTTGGTATAACGGTATCCATGAATCCTCCTATCTCAAATCCAATTTCCAAAATCCGCCGGACTTAACAACGCCGACGCGGTTGGGTAAATTTTTTAAAAAATCACGACCAAGTTTAATCGCATCGTTATTATTGGCCGGATATTTACCGACTAATTTAGTAAACAACGACTTTCCGCGCATCCGTGCCCGAGCGCCGGTAATGCCGGTCAGGTCCATAAACTCGTTGACATAGACGTCTTTACCGCCATTGACCTTGCAGGACACTTTTAAAAGTAGGCCTTGATTGCCAGCCCTTGACGTGTGCAACTTCAATGATTTTTTACCGACCATGGCCATTACCGCCGCGTTATTAAACTTGACATTGGATAGCTCGTATTGATTGTTGTCTTCGGTAAACTTAGCGGTAACTGGTTTCGGTTGTTTAAATGGGGTTAAACATTTCATACAAAAGTTGGTTTTATATGGTCGGATTTGCGGGGTTTTGCAGACTTCGCACGTCCGAATCTTTTGCTTTGCGGCGAAATGATCACAAGTAAAATCCTTTGCAACGAAATGACGGAATGCAATTGATTTCCGGTTTGTGCAAATCAGCTTGCGGGAATCTTCGTTAAACTGAGCAAATCGGCATTCATTACAGATTTCCTCCTCCGCTTTCCGTTCTTTTTTGCTCTTTGTCGGAATGACAATCTCCGGATCATTTGGATTCCCATGCGTGCGAAAGAGGTTTGCCATGTCGAGCATGAGGCAATCGATCTTTCCATCGTGCAACCGAAGTCCTCTGCCGAACATTTGGACAAAGAGAGACGGACTTTTTGTCGGTCGAGTGAATAAAATGCAGTCGATACAAGTGCTGTCAAATCCGGTGGTGAGGGATTCAACTGAAACAAGGATTCCACCATCGCGTTCAAATCGTTTGATCGATTTAACAATTTGATATTCCTCCCTTTTACTGTGTACGGTTTCAGACATATAGCCAGCTTTCCTAAATGCCCCGGCAACCCGTTCAGCATGCGCTATATCGACACAGAACACCGCGAGGTGATTACGACCCTGGGCATACTTTTTTATGGCACTGACGGCGCTGTCAACGTGCCGTGGCTTCTGCATTGTGTCTGATAACTGATTCGATTTATAATCACCGGTATTATTCGTTTCGATGCCATTTAATTCAGCTTCAATGTTTACGATCTCTTTTGCCTGGTACGGAACAAGATATTTTTGATCCTGCAGCTCGGACATGGTGATCTGATAATCAAGATCGTTAAACCAGTTGATCGTTCCCGGGCTGCAATTATCGCCATAGATCATGCCGGATGTTAAGCGGTACGGCGTTGCGGTAAAGCCGATAACTTTTAAATTCGGATTCTGTTTCTTCTGTGATTCAAGGAATGTTCCCATCTGGCTTTTACGGTTGCGGCTGTTTAACTGATGGACTTCATCGATGACAATAAGGTCGAACGGTACGGCTGGCTGATTATTGATCAGGGTTTGAATGGTGGCTATTGTGATCGGTAAGTTTGTTTCGACATTGCTTGATATTTTTTTACTGGCAATACCGATTTGACCGAATACCGCCAAGGGAAATTGACCCATTAGTTTATCATACGCCTGCGTGACAAGGGTGCCTATCCTGGTTACGATGCAAATTTTCCGATCCTTAAACATGCCACGATACCGCTTCGTGATGTTGCTGAAAACAATCGTCTTGCCGGATGCGCACGGTCCCATGATTAAAAAATCGTCTTTTACATCGATATTGTCGAAAAAGACTGCTTCCATGTCGTTTTGGTATGGTCGATTTTTTAGGGCCATGAGTTAAGATTTCTCTAACTCAGCCGCATCAATATATCCGCACAGCCATTCATCGTAATTTAAACTTTCTTCATCGTATGGATTCATATCGTCGTCTAATCCAGCCTCAAAAGCGTCACGTCCTTCAATTAGTGCCGGTGTTTGCATTCCGCCTCCTTTTTTAAACGCAACTCTCTTTAAAAAACCCCGTTCAGACATCTGGCAGCCTGTTTGCAGATGCTTACTTTACCCGTCGGGGTGGCCGGATTGGTGTATCGATGCGCTGTCTATGCCAATGATACGAGGTCAAGCACCTGGATCGTGTGGGCGGCATGCAGTGCGGCCTGTGTGTACTTCAGAGCTTCATCCATCGAGACAGGGCCAGTTAGATCACCATTCACCACCTTGTCCGCAAGGACTTCAATCGCCTTTACCAGTTTTTTTGTCACTTCCGTTGACATAGGGTTTTATCTCCTATAGTCGCCGCATTGTTTACTCGCGCAATCCGAAGCGGCTTTTCCGGGTTGCGTGCTTAAATATCGGCAACCGTTGAACCAGATGATGGATCTTGTATTTCGTTATGAGGGTTAATGCCCGGATCAAGAATTGAGCCATTATTCTCTTTATCGGCCCATGACCACGACATAGCACCCTTTACATGGATATGAAACGGAATTTCGGTTGTTGGCAATTCGGGGTGATTTGTTTTTCTTAAAATCTTTTGAATTTCATCTGATATCTTTCTTTTTTGAGCTACTGAAAACATGATATTATCCTCCTTGTAAATAAAATTTATTCAGCTTTAAACTCGGTCCCGCATACCCTGCAGACGTTAACGGGGAAATCGGCAAAGATATCTTTTTGGGTTGGATTTTTCGGATGCAATGCCGATACCGTTTTGATCCGATGCGCCTTTTCAAATAATTCCGAACCGCAACTTCCGTTTGAACATTTGCACGATTCCAGATCCGCTGGATTGATTTGAACGTCGACTTGCTTTACGCCTTGTGCGCCCATGGCTTTACGTTGCCTTTCCTTTAATCTTCTGTGGTTTCTTGCTTCTCCCATTTGGAATGTCTCCTTTATGCCTTATGCTCTGCGAACCACGCCTTGCCGTTATCGTCAATCAAATACAGATCATCGTTGCACGGGAAACCTTCGACGGCCTGGGCATAGTGGGCATAGGCTGTAATAAGAATCTCGCTGCAAAAACCACGATTTCTTGAAAGATGATGGGCATATTCAATAGCCAGCTTGGGCGCATCTTTCATTGGAATGTTCATCAACATTGCAGCCATTTCCATTGCTTCTCCCATTTTGATTATCACCATTTTCCTTTCTCAATAATTCCGATAAGCTCATCCTTGGTGTAATATCCAGCCACATAAATCTTTCCAGGGGTGCAGCTTTTCCGGACTTGATTGTTAAGGCTTAGATTTCTAAACTTTTTAAAATCCTTATACAAATTAAAAACCTTCCTAATCTTTTTAAATACCCTGTCCATAAAGCTACTCTCCAATTTTTAATGCTCTTTTTAAATTAATTGCGGGCGGCTGAGTCGAACAGCCCATTTCTAACTCCGGCCAAAGGTTTCGGATTCCCGCAAAACTGTTTACGCCTTGCTCATATTCTCAATAAACTTCACGAAATGTTCCCGCATTTTCTCCGCTGTACCATCCGGCAATCCGGCAGCCAATTCCTGCAAGCTAATGTCGAAGCCTTCCTTGATGAAGACCTGTGTATCGCTGGCTAGCTTGGTAAACTCCGGTGACCATAAATCGGCCTTTGACGTGCCTGTCAGGTCGGCAGCATAATTAACCGCATCCATTACCGTTTTCAGCGTGGGCAAGATTTTAGATTCAAGCGGCTGTTGTTTTTGTGGCGGCATGTCGGGGGGCCCGGCGCTTTGATTCTTTGCCGGATCGGGTACCGCGGCAATCCATTCGTCCATGCTATCTTGAACCCATTCGATGACCTGGGGCTTATCGTAGATTTCGTAAAGATCGGTAATTTCCCCGGTGATCTTTGGCGAAAACTCCCGGATTTTAGAAATGGCCAGGGCGATCACATTGACCTTTTTTCCAGCTTTGTCTGTGATCTTCTGGACATTTTGCAGCAAGTAGGACAAACCATTTACAGGGATCAAGGCATCGAGTAGGCTAAAGGCATCGGTTGCTTTCTGCAATGTGATATCCTTGCTGGACGTGATGTCGAATTTGGCAAACATGACCTTCTGTGTGCCGACCGGATCAAGCCCCATTTCGCGGATTGTCGCATGCAGTTTTTTCAGCAACGTATGATCCGGATCATCGCCGATCTTATCCGTGGGGGCACCGGTGAATTTTCCTGCATGGGCTTTACCGGCGGTTTGCGCTGCTTTCCATTCCTGGTACGCCGGGTGCTGAATATCCCATTTCTGGTTTTCGATCTTTGTCCACAGCATTCTGAGGATATGGCCCGCCGTCGCTTCGACTCTGCCCGGGGCGTCAAGTAATGCCTGGACTGCCGGTTGCCGTTTTCGGTAAAAATGTTCCGCTTCGATTGGTTCAGGCTTGGGCGGCTCAGGCAGCGGCGGTTCTTCTTTTTTCGATCCGTCCATTTTAAGGCCTCCCGGGGGGCCTTCCTGGGATGTGCGGTGGCCGGTGAAACTACCGGTAACGCCTGGGCCTGGTGGAGCGTTTACGGGCTCCTTGTCTTTTATTTCAACCTCGTTTCCGTTGTCATCTAAAAAGATCGGCTTTGGCGGCGGGGCATCCTTAAAGTTTTTTGGATCGGTTAAATCGTCCATTGTCGCCTTTTCCGTAACATCGTAATTCGGCTTGCCGGTGGTGGTTTCCGGGGTGGATGTTCCGTGGACCGGGATCAGTGGCGATGCGGCGGCGGTATCCATCAATTCTTCCGAAGATTGCATGCCGATTTTAACCTCCGGGCAATGAATATTTGCGAAGAAAGAAGCTGCGCGATACTGAAACATAAGATCCGGCATGGTGTTCCATTTTGAATCAGACCTTTTGTTCCATCCTTCAGCCACAACCATTGCCCATGTAACCCATGTTCCTTCGCATAAAGGTTCATCCGGGTGAATATTCCGGTTTGCAACTGCTCGGCACTTCCGGATATCGCCTTCACCTTTAAACTCAAACCGGAGCGGACCCCGAAACAGACCGGACTTGTTTATCAGGGCGATGATCAGTTTACCCTCAAGGCCGGGTTTGCCATGTACTATGTACATTGACGACATGAGCATAAAAACGTCAAGCTCCATCCGTCCGGCCATGTTCAGCGCGATCATGCAGTTTCCGATATTACCTCTAAAACTTTCCGGCACGATGCTTGACGATGCCAGCGCATTTGCAACCCTCTGCGCCAATACGAACCGGGCGGTATCGGTAAAGATCGAATCGCCTACGATTTCCGGAATGGTTACCTCTTTAACTGTTGGTAAATTTTCTGTGTTTTCGGTTGTCATTGTTTAATGCTCCTTTTTGATTGTTGGATTTCCGTAAATATCAGAAACCGGTGTATTTTCTTTTTTCCCCCAAAAATATCTAAGGCATAAACAGCACATCCAAAATAAAGGATATTGCCATCGGTGATTTTTAGGGTGTGGACAATGATCCATTTTAATAATCTTCCTTATTGAATTTTATCCTTAGCCGTGCTGATGCCAAATGCCAAGAATACGGCAACGCACATACCGATCAACAGCGCCCAAATATTGTCTAATTGAATTGCACACCATCCTGAAACAGCGATGATTCCGACTGATGATATTGCCATTGATAGATATTTCATAACGCTCCTGTTTGAATTTGTATTGCGCCTGTTCCCGTTTGTCGGGCCAAACATGCAAAACTCATCCTGTTATGGGTAGAGTGGTCAACCAGTCGCTAAACCAGGCTATTGCATGCCCATCCGGTGATCAACCGGCAGTCGGCGCAAGATTCAATATTCATCCATATTATCCCAAACATCCTGAGATACGGTTAAGGCTTGCCGGGAAAATTTCAGCGGCTCGTTATTCAATGCGTATGCCGGCCAGGTATCCGTTTTCAGACACTCGGCATACTCCTTGATCTTTGATCGGTACTGAAGCCGCCCTATTTCCATTGTAGCGGTATCGATAGGAAATACGGACACTGCATGCGGTTCGGCAGTTTCAACGGCCACGATCCGCATGCGCTGGTGATGGTAGCCGGTAACTGCTGTCATGCCGTCAAGATATAAAGCGTGCCAGTGATAATTCAGGTGCCCGATGTACCGCAAAAAATTCCGGGGTCGGGCATCCGGGCAGCTTTTAAACTCTATGTATTCCGAATCAGCGGTCAGGTAATCCGGGCGGCACTTTAACCAGACTTGATATTTTTCATCAAACCAGAAAAAGGATCTTTCCGCAATACCGCCGGAAAGCAGCGGACCAGCTTCGGGATGCTCAAATGTCTGTTCACGGATGCGGTCGATTTTATGGAAGTGATCTTTTTTGGATAAAAACTCTTTAGTGGTTATGATGTTCTTACCGGCGTTTTCAGCTTCCCATGCTTTCCGCAAATCCGTCGATCCCTTCCCGGAAAACTTTGGCTTGACTTTCATTGATCCAAACCAGGCGCCTTTCTGCTTTTTCCAAATAGCCGGTTCCAGAACTGCCGTGTGAGCATCGGTCCCAAACTCCATGATCGGTGACGGCACCATCGGAAAGTTCACTGAGGCTTTGTAATGCGCCCATGAGCGATCACCTTTGACCAGGGCAGACTTGGACATGACCGGTTCCAGCTTGCCGGTGATCGGGCTCATGGCTTGCGCTGAATGGTAATCGTGGTTTGATATGTCGTATATGCCGGGCTTTGTGATTATCATTGCGAAAGTCTCCACAGAGCCATGCACCATCCGATCACAAAAAAAGCAGCGGACAGAAAAATAAAGGGGATCGCTTTACACAGAAAAGCGTCTACACGTTCCCACATAATGATCGAGTTAACCCGTTTGATCATCGGTGACACTGGACCTGTCAGTTGAGTCGGCATAGTTTATCCTCTTATAAATTCGGTTAAGGTTTGAACCGGGTAATCGATTTTGCGGGGCTTTGAACTCTTGTCCGTGTAAAGGTATCGGTTTGGGGTGAAGGTGGCCTTGAACAGCTTCTGAGGCACTATTTTCTGCACATAAACCCCGAATCGCTGATAAACCCATTTTTGATTGATTGTAAACAGGCGGGTCATGTTCTGCATATCGAATGATGGCTTAACGTCGATGAATGAAGTGCCGTATTCGCTGCTGAAAAACGGACCTCCATTCAGCTTGTTTATATCAAAAAACAAGTTAATGGCGCTGGCATTCCATTCAATTTTAAAGTCAGCCTGGTATGAATGCGCCCGCAGCAAGGTGGTAGTCATTTCCTTCTTTTTGGTTTTTAACGACAAAATCCAATTATATCGAACCGGATCGAATAAGCTAAACGGCTCGGGCTGCCGGCAATATTCATCGATATAGCCAGCTTCAAACAATTCATCGAGATACCAGGAAAAATAGATTTCCTCTTTGGAATCGTAGGAGATGCCGTTATAAGTGTAACCACCTTGAGATGGCTTGAGTATCGGCGTCATATCGCCACCAAATACCCTTTCAGCCGTTTCAAGATCCGGATCGATTCGGGGCCGGAACGATAGCCAGACAGGGCCATGCAAAGGCTGTTTCGATTGCAGCCGATTTCCGATGCCAGGAAACCTTGAGATCCTTCCATCTCCTTGCGGATTAGAAGGATCTTTATTGATTGCCTTAACTTTTTATGGTTCGGTTTAGTTTTCATGAGTGACTTTTAACACACAAGATAAATTCCTGTCAACAACTATTTTAAATTATTTTTGTGTGTAATTACACTTGACATTAAAAACAGGGCGTGTTACTTGTCACTGGAACCAAACTATAAAGGGGGTTAAGATGACCATATCATGCAGTTGTGATTATGACGAAGGGATTTTAACGGTAGGCTATCCGAAAGAGGTAACTTGCCGGACCGCCCGCAAATGTTCCACTTGCTTCAAACCGATAAGCGTAAACGATAAAATGTATCGGTGGAGTATGTATGATTATGATAATTACCAAACAGTTGCGCCGTGGTGGTTGTGCGAAAGTTGCGGCGACATGGCGCTCAATTTAATGGTTCATGGATTTTGTTTTGATTTAGGGGAAAGTATCCGTGATCAATGGCTTGAGTATCTTTGGGACATAAACGATCCAGCATACGAAATCATCAAAAAGGAGGAACAATGCCAGACTATACCAACCATCCAAACACAAAAGACGATCTAAGCCCGGTTGATTGGGGGAAGCGGGTAAGCCCGATTGATGAATATAAAGCGTTGTGGGCGTCTATGCTGATTCAGATGATCGAGGATTACCGATCTTTTTCAAAAAGGGTAATCGGTTTTTCATCTTATCCGACAGCGAGGGATTGGAGAGTTGCAAGGGCATGGCTTAAATCGGATCGTAAACATGCACCGGGATCGTTCCTTGCGGTTTGTGATACGCTGGATCTTGATCCGGTGGCGGTGCGGGAATCGCTTTTTGGGAATACCGCTTGACAAATTTAAAAAAGTATATTATAGGTTTAATATCATGGAATATAGCGGATTCCAATCAACCTCAAATACACAAGTCTTCCCACAACAACAAGCGCACCCTTGCGCTTGTGGGCCGCTATCCCACGTTGTGGGAAGACTTGTGCTTTTGAGGCTGTGAGATGGACTACATTATGATTTCCAACTGGAAAAAATGGCAAACCTACCGATCCGATAGAGGACAGCCGCCTTGGATAAAAATTCATCGATGCCTTATGCGTAATGTTGAATGGGTATCCTTGACAGATTCAGAAAGAGGGCAACTTGTCGCCATGTGGTTGCTCGCTGCGGACCGCGATGGCGTCATACCGGCGTCACCTGATATACTTCAAAAAATATGCTTTATGACGGATAGTCCAGATATCAACAAATTCACAGATTTAGGGTTTATTGACGCCAACGTGACGCCAAGCTGACGCCAACATGACCAACCAGAAGCAGAGGAAGAAGCAGAAGAAGAATAAAGAAGCAAATGAAGAATCGGATTTCCCTGAAGGAAAAAATGTATTTAGTAAACTATGTAATACATAATAGAAAAAATATCTGAAAATCAAAAAGCCTTAAAGTTTAAACGAATATTCTATAATGGAAGTTTAGCCGATATGAATAAGAAAATAAACGAAGCCCGTAAAGTTTACGGTGATAAAATAACTTTAATTGTCATTCCGGGGGTTGATCCGGACAACGAAGGGGAGGAACCGATATGGAAAGCAGAGAATTAAGAGCAATGCGAACAATGGCATGGGAACGTGCCAAGGGTGAAATTGAAGCGATGAAAACAACTTATTACGCCAGTGGTATCGATGATCGACTTGAACGGTTTATCGAGGTTGTCGATTCTTTCATTGAACATATCGAAAATCACGGGTTGCAGGAATAGAGGAAACCTAATGCCATCGATAACCCGACCATGCCGAAACAGAGGTTGCCCAAATAGCCAGCCCTGCCCCGATCATCCGGACAATAAAGAGTATGACCGCCATCGCGGCTCGGCAGCTTCCCGTGGTTATGATCGAGCATGGCAAAAAGCCAGGTCGGTAAAGCTGACAAATGATCCTCTATGCGAAAGATGCCAGCGTATCCACAACCGTATCAGGGCCGCTGTGCTGGTACATCATATCAAACCCGTTGACTTATACCCAGAACTGCGGCTTGTACGCTCAAATCATGAATCAGCATGCTTTGATTGCCATGAGATTATGGAAGGGAGAAAGGCGGATGAATCGATATAAATGTCCTATATGTTTTTGGATTGGCACAGAGGATGAAATGGAAGCGGATTCTTTTGGAGAGCCATCTGACGAAGTGTGGTCAAATTGGATTTGTCCTAAATGTGGAGCTTGGCATCAACTTAACGACTATGTGATAATTCCGAATGAAGCAATACATGGACCCAAATAGGCAAGAATATTACGACGAACGCGCAGCGATCATCGAATACGATGGCAAGGTTAAGCGCGAGCTGGCCGAACGCATGGCCGAAATGGAGACAGTTAAGAAGTTTGGGAGGGATGGACAATGATGCAAAGGTGGACAGTATTATATCATGGTTTTATCGAAGACGATGAAGGTAAGTGGGTTGATTTTAAGGATGCTGTAAAAGCGTATTGCGAAGGTGTCCGAAGAGGGGCTGGCTTAGAACATCGGCAAATTAAATCCGATCACGTATCAACTAAAATGGTTCAGCGCATTGAGTGTTTGGAATCTAAGGTGCAAAGAATAGGCGACGGCGTTGATCGGCACTTGTGGAAACATATAAATGATCGCAAAGGTTAAGCAGGGGGCGGGTCTAATTTGTTTTGAGGTGCCCGGCTGTAGAC
>Ga0208904_1000325_pt1 | contig 41754 bp, 42 predicted proteins | sample AntAceMetag02UKB_FD_184774 | JGI IMG/M metagenome (GOLD analysis project Ga0208904, IMG submission 184774) | Saline lake microbial communities from Ace Lake, Antarctica - Antarctic Ace Lake Metagenome 02UKB (SPAdes) (version 2) | ecosystem: Environmental > Aquatic > Non-marine Saline and...
AATGGTACATTCTAGAAAATTACCTAGCCACAGGTACCTGTGATGCTGACCGTTCAGGTGATTGGGATTGTGCCCCAGCAGGAACCGCTTTAAAGGAATTGGGTTCATCTGATTTTGAAGCTCTGTTATCTGGCTACCGTAATACCGATACTAGTTTCTACTATTTGGGTACGTACACGTACTTCTGGTCGTCTTCTATTTTCGGTGGTTCTGCTTGGTTTCGCTACCTGCGCTCTGGTTACGCTTCTGTCTCCCGTAACGCGTACTATCAGGCTTACGGTTTTTCGGTGCGTTGTCTACTAGACTGATGATTCGACTCTTTGACTCTCTCCTAACTAAGCGAGGATTGAGAAATTAGAAAAATAATGAAAATAACAAAGAATTTCAATTGGATCACTCCAAATTTGTGGAATAAAGGGCATTATGTATGAAGATTGTGATGATAAAGGTTGTCTCGATGGAATGTATATTGAATAAAAAAACAAATTGCAGATATTACAGACAATGAAAAAATTTAAAAGTTACAAAATAATATCCTTACTTTTCACCTTGATGTTTTTTGGTGGAATTAAGATTGTTAACGCATGGCCTATTAGTCTAGATGACATTAAAATGTCAGTTGGTACAACACTATTATTCCTGACTTCACAAGTGCTACGTTTAGCAGGTATATTTTTTAATTGTGTGATGGAATACACTATCAATTTCTCAGAACTTGTTAAAAACACAGGTGTAGTAGAAATTGGCTGGGGTATCTTTAGGGACCTTTCTAATATGGTCTTTATTTTTATTCTTCTTATCATTTCCATATCTATTATATTAGGATTATCAACTTATGGATCCAAAAGTCTGTTAACGAAAGTTATTTTAGTCGCCCTATTAATGAATTTTAGCTTATTCACTACCAAAGTAGTCATCGATGCAGCCAACGTCTTCACAGTTGGTTTTTATAACGCTACCATAAAAAATGCTAATACTATAGATGGGTGGGATAAAGGAATCACCTCTACTTTTGCTGGTGCCCTAAATTTAAATACAATTTATAAAAGCACAGAAATGAAACCAGGTAGTGATTATGGAGGAGTAAAACTAGGTCCTAACAATATTTTAACAGTAGCTTTAATGGGCTCTATTTTACTAATAGTAACAGCTTTTGTTTTCTTTGCCGCCAGTGTTTTATTTATGAAACGAATAGTTGTTCTAATGTTTTTAATGATGTTATCACCTCTAGCGTTTTTAGGTATGATTTTACCAGCCACTAAAGGTTATTCCAGCCAATGGTGGAATACATTATTTAAAGAAGCATTCTATGCACCTATATTTATGATGTTTATTTATGTTGTGGCGACAGCCATCAGAAGTGATAGTTTTGTAAAAAATATCAGTAGTCCAATAAGTGGACAAGGTTTTGCAAACGTAGCAACAGGAGGTGGTCAAATGTTAGTTATCTTTAATTTTATTTTAATCATTGGATTAATGTTAGCTTCTCTTATTACAGCTGCAAAGATGGGAGCAACCGGAGCAAGTGGTATGATGTCAACAGGTAAAAAAATGCAATCTTGGGGACAAAATAAAATCAAAGCCGGTGCCGGAGCAGCTACTTTTGGTGTTGGAGGAAGATTATCAAGAGCAACTATTGGTAGAGGAGCTGAAAAAATAGCAAATAGTGACTGGATGAAAAACAAAGCCGAACAAGGAAAATCTGGTTCAAAACTGGCGTTAAAAACACTTAGAAATATTGGTGATTCTAGTTTTGATGTAAGAAATACTGAAATGGGTAAAAAAATGGGAGTAGGATCAGGTATCAAAGGTGGATATAAAACAAAAAAAGAAGAAACTAAAAAAGCTGAAATTGATTATGCTAAAAGTCTTAAAGGGGATTCTGAAACTCAAGCCACAGACGCAGCTGGTAATTTACAATTTGAAATGGAAGCGGATGGAGTAACAAGAAGAAAAAACGAAAATGGCGAAGAGATCGAAGTTAAGAAGAGTAGAACAGAAGTTTATGGTGAAAGTATGGGGAAGAGAGGTATTTGGAGCACTGTTTCTGGTAACACAGCAACAAATAGAAAAGCTGCTAAAGTTATAGAAGCTGAATACGAAAAGAAGAGGAAGCTTGAAAATGCTCAGAGAGCACTTAAGACAGATGCTGCTCTTAATGAAACTCGTACAAAATTAAAAGAAGCGAAGGATCACCTAAAAATCGCTGAAGCAGATAAGCTACCACTTACTGATTTCTTGAAAGATGTTCATAAAGAAGAGAAAGATTTAAAGGGTAGGGAAGATGAACTAAAAGAATTGGTCGAAAAGGCTAAAAAGGCTTACGAAAAAGCAAAGGAAGATTCCAAAACTTAAAATAAGAAATTAGTAATTTAAAAATTAAAATTAAAAAACACCCATATTAAACAGTATTTAATTTTTTAACAAAAAATTAAATATCTCAAATTTCTATGAAATTTGATTTAACAGGGTAATACTTTACTAATTCGCTATCACTCATAAGAAAAATATTATGTTCCCATTTAAAACCCTAGAAGAAAAATATAGAAATATACCTGATGATGTTAGAAAGGCTATTTCGTCGACGGAAGTTAATAAAAAATTAAAATCTATTGTTGATAAATATAAACTCCAGTTTGATGAAGGAGAGGAATTAACTAAGGAAATTGGTTATGTTATGCTTGGTTTAAAAAGCCCTGACTATTTTGTTAGAAACATCCAAAATGCCACTAATCTAAATCAAGAACAAGCAAAAGAAATAGTTAAAGATGTTAATGAAATGATTTTTAAAAATATTAAGGAATCTTTAAGAGAAATTCACGATAAAAGAAACTTTGTCGAAGACGAAAAAATAGAAGATCTTAATGAAGAAATACAAGAAAAAATGAGAGATGAACTTATGCAAGAAATTGAAACCCCTAAAATTAAAAAAATTTTATTAGAAAATAAAGATAGTGAAAATATTTTACCTAATTCTGAACAAACACCAACAAACACAGTTACTACAGACATAATAAAGAAACCTGAACAAGAATTACAAAAAACTGTTATCGTTAGTAAAAATAAAAAAGAAATTTCTGAACAAACACCTATTCAAACTAACAAACTAGAATCAACCATCACAAATAAAGAGGAGTTAACAAAGTTAAACAAAGAAAATGAGCAAAATCAATCAAAAAAATATATAATGGACCCATACAGGGAACCACTAGAATAATATGCAATTTGAAGTACCACAATTTATTGAAGTTGAAGATAAAATATTTGGACCTTTAACTTTAAAACAATTTATTTATTTAGCAGGAGGTGCTGGAATGAGTTTTGCTTTGTATAAATTTTTACCATTCTTTTTTGCTATCCTAATAATCCTACCTGTTATAGGTTTGTCGATGGCTCTCGCTTTTTATAAGAAAGATGGAAGGCCCTTTATTTCAATAATGGAATCAGGTTTTAAATATTTAACAGGAAGCAAACTATATGTCTGGAAAAAAGAAGAAAGAAAGAAAAAGAAAAAGAAAAAAGAAATAACGACAACAAACCAATTAAACTTACCTAAGTTATCAGATAGCAAATTAAAAGATTTAGGTTGGAGCTTGGATATCCAAAGAGAAAACTAATCATGGAAAGTAAATCAAAAAAAACACAAGATTTTGTTTCTGTAAAAGAAATAAGAGATGGAGTTGTTATTCTAAAAAACAACACTATGGTCTCTATATTAATGACATCTTCATTAAACTTTGCTTTAAAATCAAGTGATGAACAAAGCGCTATTTTATTACAATTTCAAAACTTTTTAAATTCATTGGAATATTCAACCCAAATTTATATTCAATCTAAAAAGTTAGATATTCGCCAATATATTGCTGTTATGGAAAATAGACATAAAGAACAAGTCAATGAATTAATAAAAATCCAAACTAAAGAATACATAGAATTTATTAAAAATTTTACAGAAAATATAAACATTGTTTCAAAAAACTTCTTTATTGTTGTCTCTTACAAACCACCAATGATTAATACTGAAAATGGTATAAGTAATTTATTTGGTAAAAAAGAAAACTCTGGAGAAAAACTAGATTCATTTGAAGAGGGAAGAACTCAGTTAGAACAGAGAGTTAATATTATTGAACAAAACCTCTCAAGAACAGGTCTTCGTATGGCAAGACTAGGAACAGAAGAAATTGTAGAATTGCTCTATAAAATATTTAACCCAGGTGAATCAGAAAAACCAGTACAATTAGGTTAATTTTAAAAAATATGAACATATTAGATAAAATATTAGGCAAAAAGAATAAAAAAGATACCAAGATAGAACCAATTTTACCTCAAGAAATTTATGATGCTGGAGTTCTTGAATTAAAAGATATCATTGCTCCATCAGCTCTAAAAATTACACCTAAGGAAACAAAATTAGGTGAAAAGACTGCAAGAACGTTCTTCGTTATCTCTTATCCAAAATTTCTTAGTGATAATTGGTTTTCACCTATAATCAATCTTGATAAGGAATTTGATATTTCTATATTTATTCATCCAGTTGATACTAATAAAATTTTAAGACAATTCCAAAAAAAAGTAGCTGAAGTACAAAGCCAAATATTAATGAGAGAATCAAAAGGTTTAGTAAGAGATCCCACATTAGATGCTGCTTATCAAAATTTAGAAAATTTAAGAGACAAATTACAACAAGCCAGAGAAAAATTATTTGATGTCGGTATTTATATCACTGTTTACGGCGACAATGAATCCGAGCTTGATGGAGCTGAATCTGAAATTCGTTCTATCTTAGAATCAAAAATGATTTATGTCAGACCAGCTTTATTTCAACAAGAACAAGGTTTTAAAAGCACTTTACCCTTAGGAGAAGACTTGCTTAGAGTTCATTACAAATTAAATTCATCACCTCTTTCTAGTGTTTTTCCGTTTGTTTCTTTTGATCTTACCTCAGATAAAGGAATTCTCTATGGAATAAATAGACATAACTCAAGTCTTGTTTTATTCGATAGATATTCTCTCCCAAACTACAACTCAGTAACTTTCGCCAAATCAGGTTCTGGTAAATCATATGCTGTAAAATTAGAAATCCTTCGATCGTTAATGTTTGATATCGAAGTTATGGTTATTGACCCGGAAAAAGAATATGAATATTTAGCTCAAGCCATGGATGGAAGGTACTTTAATATTTCACTTACATCTGAACACCACATTAACCCATTCGATTTACCTATTGCAAGAGAAGGAGAGTCACAGGTTAATGTCCTACGATCTAATATAATTAACTTAGTTGGCCTTTTTAGAGTTATGTTCAAAGGACTTTCACCAGAGGAAGATGCTCTAATAGATAAAGCTATCACAGAAACCTATGCCTTAAAAGATATCACTCCTGATGTTGATTTTACTAATATAGAACCACCTCTTTTGTCTGATTTTGAGTTAGTTTTATCTGGAATGGAAAATTCAGAAAACCTTACTCAAAAGCTTTCTAAATATACTAAAGGAACATGGTCTGGTTTTATTAACCAACCTACAAATGTAGATATTAATAAAAAATTTGTAGTCTTTTCATTAAGAGATATGGAAGATGATCTAAAACCAGTAGCTATGTATATCATTACCCACTATATCTGGAATGCTGTTAGAAAAAACTTAAGAAAAAGATTATTAGTTATAGAAGAAGCTTGGTGGATGATGAAAACCGAGGACACTGCCTCTTTCTTATTTAGTCTAGCTAAGAGGGGAAGAAAATATTTCCTAGGTCTTTCTACTATTACTCAGGATGTTAACGACTTCCTAAATTCGCCTTATGGACTACCAATTATCACCAACTCATCTATCCAATTACTCTTAAAACAATCCCCAACTAGTATAGATGTGGTCCAAAAAACCTTTAATTTAACGGATGAAGAAAAATACTTATTATTGGAATCAAATGCCGGAGAGGGTATCTTCTTTACAGGTTTAAAACACGTGGCTATAAAAATAATTGCCTCATACACAGAAGACCAAATCATCACTTCAGACCCATCTCAAATATTAGCAATCAAAAAAGCTAAGAAAGAATTAAATGATGCTGAAAAAGTAGAGAAAAAATAATGACAAAAGAAAAAACAAAAATAGATAATATAACAGCTACTTTAATGATTGGCACAGCTCTGCTTATTGATAGTGTTCAAACTCTTTTAACTTTCGTACTTATTGGACCATTTGTTAATTGGTTAATTAGTATTTTTGCTTGGATGACATTTTTTTTATGGTTTATATTAAAAGGAATTAAATTTACTAGTAATCCAAAAAGAATTTTTACTTTTATGGGAGGATCTTTGGCAGAATTTATTCCAATAATTGCTTCCTTCCCAATTTGGACAGGCACTATCACAATAACCATTCTCACAATAAAAGCAGAAAAAAAATTAAAATCCTCATTAGGTAAAAACCTAGGTAGCCCTGTAAGTAAAATTCTAAAAAATGTATAAAATAAAAATTAAAAATATATATAAAGTATTTATTCTTACTCTATTATTATTCTCAATAAATACTATTAATGCTAATTTTTTACCCACTAGTTCATTTAACTATGAATTAGAATTAATTATAAAACCTGAAAATCCAATAGCTAACCAAACTATTTCTGCTAAAGCAAACCTTTATGCCTTAGATATAAATAAATATGAAATTCTTTGGTTTTTAGATGGAAAACTTATTCAAAAAGGAATTGGGCAAACAGATTTCTTTTTCCAAACAGGAAATTGGGGTAAAGAAACTATATTAACAGCTCAAGTCAACACAACTAATGACGGTATAATAAGCAAACAAATATATATAGTACCAACTGAAGTAGACTTAATTTGGGAGGCTGAAACTTACATACCACCATTCTATAAAGGGAAGGTTTTAAATTCTTCAAACTCAATTATAAATGTGGTTGCTGTACCTAATCTTGTAGATAAAGATGGTAATAAAATACCTTCTGATGAATTAATCTATAAATGGAAAGAAGATTGGAAAGTTAAGGGTAATCAATCAGGTTATGGAAAAAATACTTTTTCATTTGAATCACCCCAAATTAACCAGATAAAAAGTGTTACAGTAGAAATTGAATCTTTAGATAATTCATTAAAAACTAAAAAAACTATCAATTTTAGATCAAATCAGACAAAAATTATTTTCTATAAAAAAGATCCTCTTTTAGGCACCTTGTACAATCAAGCTATAAGTAATGAATACACTTTAAATAGAAACGAAGAAGAAGTAACAATAAAAGCTTGTCCTTTTTTCTTTTCTCATCAAAGTGAGTTAAAATATAAATGGGAAATGAATAATAAAATATTAAATAATATTAAAGACGAAGTAATTTTTAGAAAACAAACAAACTTAACTGGCTCTACTCAAGTGTCTTTAAAAATAAACAACTTAGATAAAATTTTACAATTTACTGATAATAATTTTTCGGTTAACTTTAAAGAATAAAAATATGAAAAATAATAAAATAATAAAAAAAATAATAACTATTACGATAACAACAATATCTGTCTTTTTATTTTTTTCTATTATTACAAACAACAATATAGTTAATGCTACCGATGACTATATTCTATTAGAACCATTACCAGGAATGGGTGAAATAGAGGTAGGTCCTGGATTAGGTCTTTATTTACAAAGTATGTACAAAATTGGTCTAGGAATAGCTGGTATTCTAGCAGTAGTAATGATAACTATTGGAGGGGTAATGTATATGACCACTGAAGCTATTGGTGGTAAATCAGACGCTAAAAATAAGATAAATAATGCTATCTTTGGCTTAATTTTGGCTTTATCTTCATTTTTGTTATTAAAAACTATCAACCCAACATTCATTAGTAGTGAATTATCTCTTACACCAGTTCCAGGACCACCAATAGTCGATCCAGATCCACTTGATAAAATGTATTCAGGTATGTGTAGACCTTTCCCTTTAAGTAGTGTGTCACAACTGTGTTGGGGAGACTCACAAGGAGATTGCACTACCCATTGTAATAGTCTGTGCCCATCAGAAAAAATATCAGAAGAATGTAAAAAAGTTGCTGGAAGTAGTAACTGGCGAGGTTCTTGTTACTTACCAACAACTATGGGAGAAGTAAAAATAAAATATGAAGAAACAAGTTTAGAAAAATGTCAAACAGAACAAGCAAGTCGCTGTGCAAGAAATCCTGTTCAAACCGAAATTTGTACATTAAATGGAAATGACTAATGAAAAACAATATTGATATCAAAAAAATAGTAATAATTATAATCATAATAGGATTCTTAATTGGTAGTTATTTTTTAATTTCTAATTTATTTGGAAATAGAAATTCATCTTCTGTTAATGAATTAAGCACTTTCTTACCTTTTGAAGAAGAAACTACTGGAACAGATAATAAAGAAAACCCTATAACGATAAATAATCCTTATGGTATATCAACACCTACTAAGGGTAATATTCCTTTATTAAGAAAAATTAGTAATATTCCTGTAGCTGGAGGATATATATTCCAACCAGAAGCTGATCAACAAAAAGATGTTGAAAATTATTCCTTAATTCGTTTTATTGAAAGGGGAACTGGGCATATTTATGAAACTAGCACTAATTCATTAACTCAAGTAAGAGTATCTAACACCACCATTCCCAAAATACAAGAAACTGTTTGGTTAGATAAAGATTCTTTAATTATAAGATATCTAGACGACAACGACATCATAAAAACTTTTTCAGCTAATTTAATAACCAATGATTTAGGAGATCAAGAATTAGAGGGATTTTTCCTACAAAATGATATAAGAGAAATAATTAAATTTGGTAAAAAAATATTCTATCTGTTAGATAGTGGTAAAGGAACAATTGGAGTAATTTCAGATAAAAATGATGAAAATAAAAAGATCATTTTTGAAAATCCTCTTAAAGAATGGTTACTTAAGAATATTAATGACAAACACATAAGTTTAACTACTAAACCAGCCATAAATATAGATGGTTTCCTTTTTCTCTTCAATACTGAAACACAAATTCTAGACAAAGTAATTGGTGGAAAACCAAACCTGTCTACTTTAATGAATAAATCTTTTGATACTTTGTACTCTGAATATGGTAAATTAGGTCCTAAATTGTCAATTTACAACAATCAAGAGGGTGTAAGTACTGATATATTTATAAAAACCTTTCCTGAAAAATGTGTTTGGGATAAAAATGAACCTATTATTTACTGCGGTGTACCTACTGAAGAACTAACTAATTATGATTTAACAAAATGGTATCAAGGAACCACTTCTTTTACTGATAGTATTTGGAAAATAAATATTGAAACAGGTAAAACTGAATTTTTAATTTCTCCAAGTGATTTTGATATAGAAGATATAGATATAATAAATCCAATCCTAAGTGAAAAAGGGGATTATCTTCTCTTTATGAATAAAAAGGATTTTAATCTTTGGTTACTAAAACTATCTAAATACTAGATAAAATAAAAAAAATAAGAATACTTGTTTTAGAGGGTTTAAATGTTTATCTCCCTACTAAAATAAGTATTCTTATTTTTTTATTTTCTATTCTAAATTTAACTTCTATTTATTTTTTATCACCAGTCTCCGAAAACCATTTTCTCCAATTGACTCTGTAAAAACATCTGGATTATCAGCCAGAACTGAATGAACTATCATTCTCTCATAGGAACTCATAGCTGGCATCTCTACATCTCTTTTAAAGAGAATAACTTTTTCAGCTGATTCAAGAGCTTGATTTCTAATTCTTTCAATATTTTTACTTTGATAATCATTTACATCAACAAAAAAATTAAGTCTTTCATTTAATTCTTTTTTTGAATTAACTCTTTTCCAAACTATTTTTTTAATTAAATGATTAATTGCTTGAATAGTAGCCCCATCACTTCCAATTAATAAACCTGATTCATTAGTTTTAATCAAAAATCTAACACCACCTTGGAATTCATCTTTATCCAAAAATTCTACTTCATCAAAACTAACACATAATTTATTAAGAAAATTTTCTAAAAGTTCTTTAATTAATTGGGTACTATCATCCATAATTTATTTATTATTTAATCAATTCAATTTTTGTTTCCATTCTTCTTTTAACAAAAATTTCTTGAAAGATCATAAACATATTACTTGTTATCCAATATAATGCAATAGCTGCTGGTAAACTGTATGAAATAAAGAAAACAATAATAGGCATTATAAACTTCATTTGGGTGTTCATACTTCTAGTTAAATCATCCTGAAAGGTCTTTTTATGGTTCTTACTTTTTGCTTCTAGTTTAGGCAACATTAATTGAACTTGAATATATTGAGAAATACCAGCCAATAAAGCCAAGAAAATATTTTTATCAATCATACTAATAAGACCTAAAAAATGCATATTAACCTGTTCTGGTATTTTTATAAAAGAATAAAGAATCTCTGTATTTATATCAGGAAAACCACCTTTAAGAAAAACAAAGTATAACGCAAAAATAACAGGTAACTGAATTAGTAAAACTAAAAAACCAGATAAAGGATTAAGATTATTTCTTTTATACAAATCCATAATTTGTTTAGCTTGCTCTTCTTTATTATCTTTATATTCTTCCTTAATTTTTTTTAGTTCTGGCTCTAATTGTTTAGTCTTTATTTGAATTTTAATTGATTTTTTAGTCAAAGGTAAAAGCATTGACTTAATTACAACAGTTATAATAATAACTGCCATACCCATATCAATCCAAGAAAAATTACCTATTAAAAAAACTAGGCTATTATAAATAGGGTTAAAAAATAACTCGTTGAAAATATTAGATATCATATTTAAGTATAATATCTCATCAATAATAAAAAAGCAAAAATAATTTTATATTTTTTTAATTATTTCAAAGACTTTATTTATTTCTTCTTCTAGTTCAATAAATTTTAACTTTTCTCCACCCTTCTTTAAAAACAGAATAATAGCAATAGAGGAGGGAAGATCCTTGTATTTATTCTTAATTATATTAAAAATTTTTCTTTTTAAGAAATTTCTTTTAATAGCTAATTTAACAATTTTTTTAGAAATAACACAGGTAAAACGACTATTACTAGAAATAGGTAATTTAAACAGCTTAACTGAAAAATACTTAAAATGGTAATTTTTACCTTTTACAAGAATTTCTTTAAATAATTGAGAATTAATTTTTTGAGAATGTTTTAACATATTTATATTATAATATAAAAAACCACCAAAAGGTGGTTTTTATGTTTTAATTTAAACAAATTAAGTTAAGCAGCAAGCTTAGCTCGGCCTTTTCTTCTCCTATTTTGAAGAATTTTTCTACCCGCTTTACTTCTACTCCTAACTAAAAAACCATGGGTTTTACTTCTCTTCCTATTCTTTGGTTGATATGTTTGTGACATGATTAGCAATTATATAGTATTTAACCATAACTATCAAGTTATTATTTAATTAACCTTATCCACAGGTTAACAACATATTAATGCACTTTCAACAAGTTTTATAAACTGCTAATAAGTAATATAATACTAGTAACTTAAAATAAGTAATAAATGAATTCTACTACTATTGATAATAAAAAAATATGGGATGAGGTTCTAACCAAAATTGAATTAGATATTTCTAAAGCTAATTTTAATACATGGTTTAAAGACACTTTTATAATAAAATATGAAAAGGGTGTTATTTATTTAGCTGTTCCTAATGAATTCGTTAAAAACTGGTTATATGAAAAATATAACAAAGATATTTTAAAAACATTAAGAGATTCTGTTGAAAGTATTAGAACTGTCGAATATATAATTAAAGATAATACTCAATCCAAAAAACAAAACTTAACAAATCAATTTTCACCATCTATAAACAATAGATTACCATTAGATAGTTTTTATATTAATAAAAAAGATAATTTGAATCCACGTTACACGTTTGATTCTTTTATAGTTGGTACTTTTAATGAATTATCTAATGTAGCTGCTCAAACTATTATTAAAAAACAAGGAGTTGTTTATAATCCTTTATTTATTTATGGTAAAACAGGTTATGGTAAAACTCATCTAATTCAAGCAGTAGGGAATGAAATAAAAAATAAATATTCTAATAAAAGAGTTTTTTATATAACTTCAGAAAAATTCTCAGTTGATTGTGTTAACTCTATACAACAAAATAAAGTTAATTTATTTAAAGAAAAATATAGAAAATATGATACTTTGATTATGGATGATATTCAATTTCTATCTAGAAAAGAAAGAACCCAAGAAGAATTATTCCATTTATTTAATTATTTCTATGATAATAATAAACAAATAATCTTTTCTTCAGATAGACACCCTAATCATATCCCTGACATCGCAGATCGCTTAAAATCCAGATTTGGGGCTGGTATGATGGTAGATATACAAGCACCGGACAATGAATCTCGTATTGAAATATTAAAGCTTAAAACTAAAATTAATAATTTTTATCTTTCAAATGAAATTATAGAACATATTGCTAGTGAAATTAAAGGTAATATTAGAGAGTTAGAAGGTATTTTTAATTCAATTATCTGTCAATCACAATTAAAAGGTAGAGAATTAAATATGCAAGAAATAAAAAATTTAATTAAAACCAATATAACACCTAAAAAGAATATTTCGGTTAAAGAAATAGTTAAAACCGTTGCTGAATTTTATAGTATTGAAGAAAGTATGATTTATGAAAAAACTAGAAGGAAAGAAGTTGTTAAACCAAGACAATTAGTTATGTATATTTTAAGAGAAGATTTTGGTATCTCATATCCATCTATTGGTGAAAAATTAGGAGGAAGAGATCACACAACAGTTATACATTCATGTGAAAAAATAAGAAATGGTTTAAAAACAGATAGTGCTCTTGCTCAAGAATTAGAACAAATTAAGTCGATAATTTAGGTTAATAAGCTGTTTAAACATGTATTATAATGTGGGAATAAGAACTTGTTAAATTCAGTAAAAGTTAAAAACATAAAAGTTATCCATTAGTAATTAATACTTATCCACATAATATAAAATATTTTAATTAAAATTCACCCTTATTTATAAAGATAAAAAAGATTTATTAAGATAATCACAGTTTATATATAATCATATATTTATATATATAAATAACTAACAATATATAACAAACAAAAAACATGAAAGTAAAATGTATTATAAATAAATTAAATAATTTTATTTCTAAGATAGAAAAAATTACAGGTAAGAATTTAAATCTTCCTATTTTAAGTTGTATTTTATTAGAAGCTAAAGATAATAAATTATTTTTAAAATCAACAAATTTAGATTTAGGTGTTGAAATATTTATTAATGCTGAAATAGAAGAAGAAGGAACTATAGCTATTCCTGGTTCTGTTTTAAAAAACTTAATAAATAATATTTCTGGTAATAATATTTCTTTAAAAACAGAAAAAGATAATCTTTTAGTTTCGTCAGAAAGTAATACAAGTGTTATAAAATCATTTCCCAATGATGATTTTCCTATGATTCCTAAAATTGATTTAAAAGATAAAATTTTAATAGATTGTAAAAAATTATTAAAAGGTTTTAAATCTGTTTGGTATAGTGCTTCTACATCAACAGTTAGACCTGAACTATCAAGTATTTTTATTAGTATAAAAGATAATTATTTATATTTTGTAGCTACTGACTCTTTTCGTTTAGCTGAATTTAAAATTCCTGTTAAAACAGACAAAGAATTAAAGAATATTTTAATTCCATATAAAAATATTCCTGAAATTATAAGAGTATTTGAAGATGTTGATGGGGATATAGAAATGAGTTTTACTAAAAATCAAATTTCATTTAAATATGATAATATTTATTTGACTTCTAGAATAATCGATGGCAATTTTCCTGATTATCAACAACTAATTCCTAAAGAACATACAACAGAAGTGGTTGTATTGTTAGATGATTTAATAAATATTTTTAAAATTATAAATATTTTTTCTAATAAATTTAACCAAGTTAGTTTTAATATAGATCCTGGAAATAAAGTTTTTGAGATGAATTCTAAAAATGATGAGGTGGGGGAGAATGTTAATAAAGTGGCTGCAGCACTCTCTGGTGAAGCTCTTAGTATTAATTTTAATTATCGCTATATAATTGATAGCTTTCAATCAATTCATACTGATAGCTTAGTTTTACAGTTCAATGGACAAAGTAAACCTTTAGTAATAAGAGGTGTTTCTGATAATCAATTTCTTTATCTAGTAATGCCAATGAATAAATAGTTTTAAAATAAATATAATTAAATTTTAATAAAAAAATCCAATCTTTTTGAAAAGATTGGATTTTTAAAATTTAATTATATTTATTTTTTAAATAATTTATTCAATTCTAAAATAAACATTTTGGATACCTTTATTTAAAACATTATCATAAATAATAACTTTTAAATTATTTTCTGTTTTAATATCTCTAATATCATTTGGTATAAAAGAGAAAGTTGATTGGTTATGAGATGATCCTATAAAAATACCATTAATATAATAATCTATTTTTGAAATAGGAAAATGATTTGAAACATTGTTTATTTTTATATTTATTTTTTGATATTTATTATAAGTAAGTAAGTTATTAGGGTTTACAATTACAAATTGAGGATAAAATTCTGGTTTATGTATATCATCAAATTCAGTTGGTATATTTTCTACAGTTGTTGTTCCAAAATTATTTTTTAAAGCCCATTCATCAACTCTATATTCCCAACTATCAAATTGAAAATCGTTTTCAGGATATTCTGGTTTAATACCTTGAGGATTTTTTTTATCAACCCAATATAAAATTGAATGGATATCTTGTACTATAACTTCTTCTCTTAAACTTTCTGGTGTATATTCAGTAGCTAATTTTTTTGACATTTTATCTATAACATAAGTTTTTCCACCTAACCAAAGACCTCTAAAAATAGGTTTCATTTCATCTAATGGTAATTTTTCTGGTTTCTCAAATTTTTCATCTGGATATTTTTGTAAAACCTTACTTACAAATTCATGCCACATTGGTGCCACTACAAATCCAGCTACTTTTTTCTCCATAGAAGTATTGTCATTATTACCAGCCCAGGCTCCAACAGCTATTGTTGGTGTATAACCAATAATCCAAGCATCTTTATAATCATTAGTAGTTCCTGTTTTAGAGGCTACATCTTTTCCATTAAAATATAGAGGTGAGTTTGTACCAAAAGCTGGAGTTCTAGCTACATTATCAGACAAAATATCAGTTATCATTAAAGCTGTTTGTTTGGGTAGAACTTCTTTAGGAGTAGCATGGAAACTTTCTATAATTTTTTCATCTTTTTCTATTTTTAAAATACCAGTGTAATTATTAACCATTCCTTTGTTAGCAAAACCTGAATAAGCTGTAGTTATATCAAGTAAAGAAACTTCACCACCACCTAAAACTAAGGTTAATCCATATTGATTAACATCTATTAAACTTTTAATACCTAAATCTTTAGCTGTTTTAAGTGAATCATTTAATCCTGCTAAATAAAGTGTTTTTATAGCTGGTACATTGATTGATTGAGCTAAAGCATCTCTTAAGGAAACAGGTCCTCTAAAAATTCCATCATAATTTACAGGGGAATAACATTTATACTCATCACCTTTTAAGATTGGAGTACTATCAGAGTTACATTCCGTTGAAAATTCTGTTTCTAGGTCAAAAACAACCGTCTCAGGGGTATATCCTTTATTGAATGCTGTTGCATAAACAAAAGGTTTAAAAGCTGAACCTGGTTGTCTGTGAGCAAGAGTAATATTAAAATTACCATCAATATCTTTATCGAAATAATTACGAGAACCAACCATAACAAGTATTTGACCAGTTTGGGCATCGATAGCTACAATAGCTGCATTTTCAGCATTGAATTTTTCTGTGTTTTCTAAAGCATATTTATTGGCTATTTGTTCAGCTTTTTCTTGTAAATCATAATCTAAAGAAGTAATTACTTTATAACCTTCTTCAGAAACTTTTTCTCCATATTTTTGTTCTAAATATTCTTTAATAAACATTACAAAATGGGGTGCAAGTATTCCTGTCTCTGATCTTGGTATGAATTCTAATTCTATTTTAGAACTAGATAAATATTCTTTTTCAGAAATAAAACCATTTTTAAGCATTTGGCTTAAAACTAAATTTTTTCTTGTTTCTAATCCATCCCTATTATTACCATAGGGTGAGTAGTAGGTTGGGGCCTGTGGAATAGCTGTTAAATAAGCTGATTCAACTAAATTTAAATCTTTAGCATTTTTTCCAAAAAAAGCTAAAGAAGCTTCTTCAATTCCATAAATATTTCCTCCATAAGGTGCTTCGTTTAAATAAAGATTAAGAATTTCTTCTTTTGTCATAACTTGTTCTAGTTTATAAGCAAGAACCCACTCCTTTAATTTTCTAGTTATTTTCTTTTCTGTAGTTAAAACTGAATTTTTTACTACTTGTTGGGTTAAAGTTGAACCACCTTGACTAAAACTCATTGTTTTTATATTAGCTAAAGCTGATCTTAAAAAAGCAATTGGTTTAACTCCATTATGTTCGTAAAATTCAGCATCTTCAATTGTTACAATGGCATTTTTAGCATAAAGAGATATTTCTGAGAAGGGAACTATAGTTCTTTTTGTATCTTTATGTAAGTCATATAAAAGAACTTTACCTGTTCGATCGTATATTTTAGTTGACTCAGTTACTCTTCTATCGGAAATAGATTTTAAATCAGGTATTCTAAAGGTAGATATCCAAATAAAGATACTTCCACTTATAAGTAGTGAAAAAATAAAGAAAATTAAAAATAATTTTCTAAACCACTTTCTTTTTGTTTTCTTTTTTTTCATTTTATCTAATAGGGTTACACGCAAAATAAGTTAGACCAACTGCAATAGCATCATATTCATCATCATATTTTATTTCTTTATCTATTTTAATCAAGTTTTTAGTCATTGTTGTGACTTGTTGTTTATCACCCCTTCCATAACCAGTTACTGCGATTTTAATTTGTAATGGTGTATATTCAAAAACTTTTAATTCATTATATAGAGCTATATATTTTATCATTCCTTTAGCTTCCGATACCAACATAACAGTTTTTTGGTTATTATTAAAAAATAATGATTCTATGGCCATAACTTCTGGCTTATATTTTTTAATTATTTCTTCAATTTCTTCACCGATTAATCTTAATCTTTCTGTAAATTCTTTTTTTGATGAAGTTGTTAAACAATCAGAATAAATTAATATTTCTTTGTTATTTGTTTTATCTGATTTTTCTAAAATCGCTACACCTACTCTATCATAACCTGGATCTATAGAAATTATTTTCATTTTTATTCTATATTAGTAAAAACTTCTTGTACATCATCATTATCTTCAAGTTCATCAATAACTTTTTCTGCTCTTTCCATATCTTCATCAGATAAAGAAAGCATAGTGTTGGGTGTCCATTTATTTTCTTTTTTTTCAAAACCCCAAACAACTGAACCTATTCCTGCTAAAGCTAGATTATTTTTAGACAAAGTATGTCTTATTTCAGCAGCTGTTCTATTTTTACTATCTGTTAAACATTCAATAATCATTGCACAACCTCCTGGGCCGTAGGCTTCATAGGTAATAGCTTCCATGGAGCCGGCATCTGCTCCCATTCCTTTTTTAACTGCCCTAGTTATATTATCAGCAGGCATATTAACTGCTTTAGCTTGATCAATAGCTGATTTTAAAGAAGGGGAATTGATATCTCCACTTACTGTTTTAGATTCCATAGTAATTAACTTAGCAAATTTAGAAAAAATCTTAGATTTTTTACTATCGGTAACCGCTTTTTTATTTTTTATTTTTGACCATTTATTATGTCCTGACATATTTAAATTTGTTAATTATCTAGTAAAATAGGTCTAAAAAAAGTCTATTTAACCTTATTTTTAAACCACTTATTATATTTAATAATATCTTAGATAAGTCTAAATGTCTATAATAAAAAATAGTTTAAAAATTAATAAAAAAGTGTTTTTTATTAATCAAATAAAAAATATAACTATGTGATATTGATAAATTTATTAGAGTTTTATTTGAAGGTGTTGAAAGGCTTTTTCTGTGGCAACACGTCCACGAGAGGTTCTTTCAATCAGACCGAGTTGAATTAAATAGGGTTCATTAACTTCTTCAAGAGTTGAACTTTCTTCTGATAGAGCTGCTGCAATAGTTCCTAATCCAACCGGTCCACCTTTAAATTTATCAATGATAGTTAGAAGGATTTGTCTGTCTAATTGTGATAAACCTAATGAGTCTATCCCAAGCATTTCTAAAGTTTGTTTAACAATTTCTTTGTTTAAAGTACTTTTATTGACTTGTGCTAAGTCTCGACATCTCTTTAAAAGAAAATTTGCTGTTCTTGGTGTAAAACGACTTCTTTTAGCTATTTCTAAAGAAGTATTTTTATCTACAGTGACTCCTAAAATAGAAGCTGATCTTTCAATTATTTTAGAGATTTCTTCATCTGAATAAAATTCTAAGCGAAAAGTTCCTCCAGAAAATCTAGAACGTAAAGGAGAAGATAACATTGACATTCTAGTGGTGGCTGCAATTAAAGTGAAAGGGGGTAGTTCTAACTGAATAGTACGAGCAGAAGGTCCTTTACCAATAATAATATCCAAAGAATTGGATTCCATGGCTGGATAAAGGATCTCTTCAATATTTTTATTTAAACGGTGAATTTCGTCTATAAACAGAATATCTCCAGGAGAAAGATTAGTTAAAATTGAAGCTAAATCACCAACTTTTTCTATGGCTGGACCAGAAGTTATTTTAATTTGTTTATTAGTTTCTTTTGAAATTAGGTAAGCAAGAGTAGTTTTACCAAGTCCAGGGGGACCATAAAATAGAAGATGTTCAGGTTGTTGAGATCGTTCTTCAGCGGCTTTTAAAAGTATAAAAAGGTTATTTTTGATGTCCTGTTGACCAATATAATCATCCCATTTAGTTGGACGGAGGGTTTGGTCTAAGAAAACATCATCTTTTTTCTTATTTGATGGTTTCTCTGGTTGAATAAGGTTTTTCATAGGAGTTATTTTTTGTCCTTGACATCAATCTATTTCTATGTTAAGTTTAGGCAAAGTTGAGAACATAATTCTCTAAGTAATTGAAATAACTTTACCGAGGTTTTTTCCAGTTATTGGTATTTATACCAATTTACTCGAACTTTCCTTAGATAAATGTTTGCAAAATGCAATTACTTAGAGAATTATATTCTCAATTTTTTATTTTATCTACTACTTAATATATCTAAGCATAAAAGCTATTCCAAATCAATAACTCTCTTTAATTCTTCAATAGTTGTTAACCCATTTAAGACTTTTATTATTCCATCTTGCTTAAGTGTTAATATATTTTGTTTCTGAAAGATGTTATTAATTTCTTTTTCATCTGGATTTTTTTCAAAAATCTTTTCAATCTCATTATCTATTAAAATTGCTTCAAAGATACCTAACCTACCTTTATAACCAGTTCCATTACATTTACTACAACCAACTGTTTTGTATACTTGGGTGAAATTTTTTGTATAACTTTCTAAGTTGTTAATATTTTTTACTGTATTACTGATAAGTTCTCTTTCTTTTGCTGTGACTTCTACTTTTTGTACGCATTCTTGGCAAGGTTTTCTGACTAATCTTTGGGCAATAATTACATTAACAGCTGTACTAATAATTTCTGGTTTAATACCCAGGTCAACTAACCGATAAAAAGTTCCAGCGGCATTATTGGTGTGTAAGGTTGAAAAAACTAAATGACCAGTTAGAGCTGAGTTAACAGCAATTTTAGCTGTTTCACTATCTCTAATTTCTCCCACCATAATAACATCAGGGTCTTGACGTAAAGATGAACGAAGCCCTTTCAAGAATGTGTAACCTTTACTAGGATCTACTTGTGTTTGAACTATTCCAGGAAGATGGTATTCGATTGGATTTTCAATGGTGATAATTTTAATTTCAGGTGTGTGTATTTTTTTTAAAAAGGAATACAAAGTAGTTGTTTTTCCTGACCCAGTAGGTCCTGTGTTAAGAAGCATTCCATTTGGGCGGTTTATTTCTTTTGTGAGTATTTTAAAAAGGTTTGGTTCAATTCCTAACTGTTCAATTGAGACAGAGATGGCGTCAGGGTTTAAGATTCTCATAACTACAGATTCACCATATGCATCAGGTAAAGCTGAAACTCTTATTCCTATTTCTTTATTTTCTAATTTAATACTCAACCTACCATCTTGTGGTTTTTTAGTAATACTAAGTTTTAACCCAGAAATTAATTTAATACGGGAAAGTAGAGAGCGATATATCCTTGTTTCGAAACTTATGACTCTTACAAGGATACCGTCCAATCTAAATCTTATATTTACTTCATTTTCTTCTGGTTCTATATGGATATCTGAAGCCTTCAAAGAAAAGGAACTAGCAAAAATTCCTTCTAAAAGTCGAGAAATGAGATAAGCTTCTTTTGATTCTAGTATTTCTTGGATGACTTCTTGAGCATCTTTCAAGTTTTTTACTCTTTCTTCTATTTTGGTAATATTTTGATCAGATATATCTATTATTCCTGCTTTTGTTCTTGAAGAAAAAGATATTTCTTTATATCTTTTCCAAAGTTTTTCTATACTTTTGATAGATACCATAAATACAGTTACTTCATAATCATCTTCTTTAAGTTTTTTTATGATTTCTATTGTTTTGGGTGCTTGGGGAGACACCACAGCAAGTTTTAGTTTTTTACTACTCTTTTCAAAAATAGCTACGTTAATTTCACGAGATACTTTCTCTGGGATTATTCTTAGCGAATCTGTGTTGACAGGAACAGTTGATAGATCAATATATTGAACACCATATTTTACGGAAAGAATTTTGGCTAATTCTTCAGCTTCTTTTCTATGGAGTTCATCTAATCTTATATTTTGTCTTTTTTCGTCAAATTGAGGCATATTATTAAATATATAATACCTTTTTTATCTTCAGCACTCAATGATTAAAAGAGTAAAATGGGAATAAGTAGTCCTGTATATTTATGTAATAAATGTTAATATTGTAGTAATAGGTATGTCAAAAGAAATTATCAAAAACACAGAAGAGATGGACAATTGGGCAAGTTCTTTTGTTTTTAATTTGTTAACTAATAGTAAAAAAGCCTTAGTTGTTGGATTATTTGGTGATTTAGGTTCTGGAAAAACTACTTTTGTTCAGAGTGTGGCTAAGGCATTTAGAGTGAAAAAAAATATAACTAGTCCGACTTTTGTTATTCAAAAAAAGTATCAATTAGCTTCTAATAATTTTTTTGAAAATTTAATTCATATTGATGCTTACCGTTTAGAGAATGGGGGAGGTCTTTCAAATTTTAATTGGAAAGAAATTATTAATGATTCCAAAAATATTATTTTTATTGAATGGCCAGAAAAAGTTTCAGAGATATTACCTAAGGATATGAAGAAAATTTATTTTAAATTTATAGATGAACAAACTAGAGAAATAATTTATGAAAAATAAAAAACTAGTTTTATTAGATGCTTATGCAATAATCCATCGAGCTTATCATGCTTTACCTGATTTTTCTTCTCCTAAAGGTGAACCGACAGGGGCCCTGTATGGTATTTCTGCTATGTTGTTAAAAATCTTAAAAGATTTGAAACCTGATTACATTGTGGCTTGTTACGATTTACCAGAAAAAACTTATCGGGATGATATTTATGATGATTATAAAGCTGGTCGTCAGAAGCCTGATGAAAACCTTATTAAACAAATTGATAGGTCCAGAGATTTATTTAAAGTTTTTAATATTCCTATTTATGAGAAAGCTGGTTTTGAAGCAGATGATATTTTAGGAACTATTGTAGAAAAGTTAAAAGAAACAGAAATAGATATTATTATTGCTTCTGGTGATATGGATACAATGCAATTAGTGAATGGTGATAAGGTTTGTGTTTATACTTTAAAAAAAGGTATTAACGATACTATTTTATATAATGAAAAAGCGATGATTGATCGATTTGGTTTTAAACCAGAGTTATTGATTGATTATAAAGGGTTAAGAGGTGATCCTTCAGATAATATTATTGGAATAAGAGGTATTGGTGAGAAAACAGCAACCAACTTAATTCAAGGTTTTGGAAATATCGAGAATATTTATAAACAATTAGAAGAGGATGAGGATCCTTTATTAGAGAAAGGTATTAAACCAAGAATTATAAACTTATTAAGAGAAAACAAGGAGGAAGCTCTTTTTTCTAAAGAACTAGCTACTATTAGAAGAGATGTTCCTGTAAATTTTTATTTACCAAGACAATTTTGGAGGGAAGGAGTAGTTAAAGAAGAGATTATTTCTTTGTTTAGGGAACTTGGTTTTAGAACTTTAACTCAGAGAGTCCAAGAATTTTTTGATAATAAAGTAGATAAGTCTATTGCGAAGGAAGATGTTCCTAAAAAAAAGGAAAAAATAGATGAAATTGAATTACAAAAGACTCTGATTGCTTTATGGTTGCTAGATTCTAATATAACTAAACCTACCTTAGAAGATTTATTAAATTTTAGTGATAAAGATGTTTTTTCAGAAGCAAAAAAATATGTTTTGAGTGAAATAAAAAATAAAAAATTAGATTTTGTATTAGAAGAAATAGAATTACCATTAACTCCTGTTATTGAAAAGATGAGTAAAAATGGAATTGAGTTGAATACTTCATATTTAAATAAAATTTCAAAGGAATATCATCTAGAATTAGATAAATTAGAGAAAAAAATATGGGAGTATTCAAAAGAAGAGTTTAATATCAATTCTCCTAAACAATTAGGTGAGGTTCTATTTGGTAAAATGGATTTAAAAGCTAAGGGTCAGAGAAAAACATCGACAGGTAAACGATCTACAAAAGAATCTGAATTAAAAAAGATGTTAGGATTACACCCAATAATTGATAACGTTTTAAAGTATAGAGAATTACAAAAACTTCTCTCTACCTATATAGATAATTTACCTGGTTTGGTAGATAAGGATGGTCGTATTCATGCAACTTTTTTACAAACAGGGACAACCACAGGTCGTTTATCTTCTAATAACCCTAACATGCAAAATATTCCGACAAAAAGTCAACATGGTCGGAAAATTAGAGCTGCTTTTGTTGCAGAAAAAGGTTTTGAATTATTAGCTATTGATTATTCTCAAATTGAATTAAGAGTTGCTGCCGTTCTGGCAGATGATGAGAAAATGTTAGAAATATTTAAAAGTGGTAATGATGTTCATACTGCTGTAGCAGCTGAAATTTTTAACACTTCTTTAGATAAAGTAAATAGTTCCATGAGAAGAAAAGCTAAAGTAGTTAATTTTGGGATAATTTATGGTATGGGAGTTAATGCTTTAAGACAAAATTTAGAAGATGCTTCTGGTGGAATGGAAGAAATAAAAAGATCTGATGCACAAAGATTTTATAAAGATTACTTTGACAAATTTAGTATACTTTCTTCTTATCTTGAGGAATCAAAACAGGAAGCTGGAAGGTTAGGTTACACCAAAACTTTATTTGGTCGGATAAGATATTTTGAAGGTATTCAATCGAGGATACCTTATATTAAGGCTATGGCTGAAAGAATGGCTATTAATGCACCTATTCAAGGAACTAGTGCTGATTTAATAAAGTTAGCGATGATAAGAGTTGATAAGTATCTGACTGAAAATAAATTACATGGCAAAATTAAAATGCTTATACAGGTTCACGATGAATTAATTTTTGAAATAAAAGAGAATTTGGATCCGGAAGTTTATAATAAAATTAAGCAAATTATGGAATCTATTTTGCCAATTACTGAAACAAAAGGTGTAACTTTTAAAGTAAATTTAAAAAAAGGGCCAGACTGGAACAGTTTAGAAGAAATTTAATGGTTACACATTAAATTTTAAAAAAGGGAAAGTGGACAAAAAAATAATTTCAGATACAATTAATAACTTAGTTGTGTCTTATTTTTAAAGGTTAAACTATTTAAGACAATTTTAAGAAAAAAATAATTTTAGAGTTTTTTTAACTTTGTCGCACAGATTTAAAAAATTTATTTTCTTTTCTTTTGACTGAGAATGGATGTTTTTATTATGTATCATAACAAGCAATTAAAATGGATTTTTATCGGGCTATCGGTTACCACCATGATTTTCGTAACAATTTATTATGCTTCTGTTACACGAGCTGAAAATTGGCAAACTAATGATTCTGATTCTAACTTAAAATCAGTAATTAGTTTTGTTAAACAACTTTTACCAGGTTCTAATGTTACTGAAGTTGACAACATAGCTTCTTTAAATCAAGTAGGTGAAGTTACCTCAACTAGTACTTGTCTCAATTCTATAGATATTCAAAGTGAGAATTTAAGAAGCAGTTCATTAAATAGGGATTTATTGGACATTTGTTTAGCTAAAGCTGAAGACGAATGGACCCAACTACAAAAACATTATAGTGAAGTTTTACTTCAATGTATAAATATAGATTTAGGTTTAAATGGAGAAAAATTGTTTAGTAATGATGATTGTGATAGTCAGATAAAAGCTTATAAAGATAAGGATAAACAAAGAATTCAACTTGATAAAATGGATTGTTTTGATAGATACTCTGAAAGGGAATAGAGGTTGAACTTCAAATTACAGGAGACAAGTTTCGGTTGCCATCCTTTATACTTAAGGTCTGATATCATATAATAATATATATGTTTTATTGTTTATATGGTGATAATACAAAGAAATCAAGAGAGAAACTTCAGTCTCTTTTGAAATCTCTTTTTTTAAAAAAACCAAACGCTGCTTTTTTTAAACTTGAACCTGATAATTTTACAGAAAATAAATTAGAGGAGTTGATAAAGAGTCAGGGTTTATTTGAAAATAAATATATAGTTCAAATGGATGGTTTGTTTGAAGACAAAATTATCTCGAAAGTTTTAATTAGTAAACTAGATGACTTAAAAGAGTCAAAAAATGTTTTTATTTTTATCGAAAACAAGATATCTAAATCTATTTTAAAAAAAATAGAAGAATTCGCATCTCGAGTTCAAGAATTTGTTTCTAATCAAAGTAAAGGAAGAACCTTTGCTACAGAAAAAGGTGATTTTAAAATAGGTGATTTTAATATTTTTGATTTAGCAACTTGTTTTGGTAATAGAAACAAAAAGGATTTATGGGTGTTGTATCAAAAAACTAGAGCTAGAGATATTCCTTCGGAAGAAGTAAGTGGAATTATTTTTTGGCAATTAAAAATGATATTTTTAGCTATGAATTCTAGAGATGCTAGTGAAGCTGGATTAAAACCTTTTGTTTTTAATAAAGCAAAAGGGTACTTGAAGAATTATTCTGAGGTAGAGTTAAAAAAGATGAGTGCTAATTTGGTTTATATTTATCATAACGCTCGTCGTAGTGGATTAAATTTAGACTTAGCTCTAGAAAAATTTATTTTAGAATTATAATTTATGGATTTAAAAAAAGTAAAAAAAGTTCACTTGATTGGAATTGGGGGGATTGGAATATCTGCTTTAGCAAGATTATTTTTTAATAACAGTAAAATAGTGACAGGTTCTGATGTTTCAGAGTCAAAAGTAACTAAAGGTTTGGTTCGTCTAGGAGTAGAGGTTTTTATTGGCCACAGGGTCCAAAATTTAACTCAAGAGGTCGATTTAGTTGTGTACACACCAGCTGTTAATGAAAACAATCCAGAAATAGTGGAAGCTAAGAAACTAGGAATTCCAACTTTGTCTTATCCTCAGGCTTTAGGTTTAATTTCTATGGATTATTCTTTAATTGCGGTCTCTGGTACTCATGGAAAAACGACGACTACAGCTATGTCAGCTAAAGTTTTAATGGAAGCTAATTTTGATCCTTCTGTTGTGATTGGTTCTTTATTAAAAGAAACTCAAACTAATTATATTGCTGGTAAAAGTGAGTATTTAATTATTGAAGCCTGTGAATATAAGAGGTCTTTTCTTAATTTTAAGCCACATATTTTGATAATTACTAATATTGATTTAGATCATTTAGATTACTATAAAGATTTAGCTGATATTCAAAGTGCTTTTATTGAATTGGTTTCTCAGATGTCATCAGATGATTATTTGATTTGTGATATTCAACATAAAAATCTTGAACCAATTGTTAATTTAGCTAAATGTCAGATGATTGATTTTAAAACTTTTTCTAAAGATGGTTTGAATTTAAAAATCCCAGGAGAGCACAACTTAGAAAATGCTCAATGTGTTTTAGCTTTGGCTGAGATTTTAAAAATTGATAGGCAGCAAGTGATTAAATCTCTAAATAATTTTGAAGGAACATGGAGACGTTCAGAATATAGAGGAAAAACTTTAACCGGATTAAAAATTTATGATGATTATGCTCATAATCCAACTGAGGTGAATGTAACTTTAAAAGGTTTTCGAGATTTTTTTCCAAAAGATAAAATAACTGTTATTTTCCAACCTCATTTATATAGTCGGACAAAAACTTTTCTGAGAGAATTTGCTCAAAGTTTTGACAGTGCAGATAGAATTATTATTTTACCGATCTATGCCGCTCGGGAAATTTTTGATTCCAGTATTAATTCAGAAATGTTGGTGGAAGAAATTAAAAAATATAAACAAGAAGTATTTTTTGCGAAAGACTTTACTTCTGTAGTTACTGAGATTAAAAAAAATACTGATACTGGAATTATCATTACCATGGGGGCAGGGGATGTTTATCAAGTTGGAGAGATTCTTTTAGGAGAATAATTGATTTACAGGGTTTTTTCGATTCCTGTCGAGTAGATAAATACTAAAAACCCCAAAGCTAACGCTTCGAGGTCTAAATATTTATTGTCCACCCGGCAGGGATCGAACCTGCGACCGTCAGCTTAAAAGGCTGCTGCTCTACCAGCTGAGCTACGGGTGGATATTTTTTATTTAATTTTCAATTTAATTTTACCATTCAGTAGTCTTTAAAGAAACTTAAAAGCCATGAAAGCTTCTAGATGTCGCTTTCATCTCCACCAGATGAGCTACGAACGGTTTAACTTAAAGGAATACAAAGAAATAATACCAAAAAATAAGGAAAAGTCCAGTTTATAGAGGTAAATCTATAGAGAAAAATCCAGCTCCTGTTACCAAGAGAGATAATAAAATGGCAAAAATAAGGATATAAAGTTGTAGTTTGGTTTTTTTCAAACCACCACTTCTTTGTTCTAGAATTAGGTTAATAATAGTTGTTACTATTAAAATCAAGACAGCGATTTGAGTATAGAAACCAATAATCAGAGCAATAGCAGAAAAAGTTTCAATACCTATTAAGTATTTAAGTGTACTTTTTATTTTTAATCTTTTTTTACTTTGGAATTTAATTCCAATTATAGTAACAATTTGGTTTAGAAAGTGGGTCCCTATGATTATTCTTAACAAAAATGGTGCTAGGTAAGCGTAAGAAAGCAAATCTGGGAGTGGATTTAATATATTCATATGTGTATGATAACATAATATGAAAAATATAAAGAGTTTTTTAATTTTACACAATATAAGAAGCACCTATAATGTTGGGTCAATTTTTCGAACAGCTGAGGCTTGTGGTGTTTCAAAGATATTTTTAACCGGTTATACACCTAAACCAGTAGATAAATTTGGTAGGGAGGTTAAAGCTATTTCTAAAACAGCTTTAGGAGCAGAAAAGATTGTTAGTTGGGAATATTCACCTCGACCTAATCCTATTATTAAAAAATTAAAGAAACTAGATTTTAAAATTATTGGGATAGAACAAGATAAAAAATCAGTTGATTACAAGAAAGTTAAGATAGATCAATCAGTAGCTTTCCTTTTAGGAAATGAAGTTAAAGGTCTTTCTAAACAATTACTTGATCAGTGTGATCTTATTACTGAAATTCCAATGATTGGGAAAAAAGAATCTTTAAATGTTTCTGTGGCCACAGGGGTGGCTTTATTTAGGATTTTAGGTGTTTAGTAAGAATAAATATCCACAACTTTTTTTTGTGCATCTAATAGTTTTATGATTTCTCTGTCTTTTTTCCAAAGTTGATTGGTCCTATCAAGGAAGATTCTCCATTCAGGTTTATAGAAATCAACTTCATTTTTTTCTCTGTTTATACAGGAATTATAATTAATTTCATTAGTTAGGTAAGTTTGACATTCATATTGCATACCAAGAGGAAAAGTTAAAGGGGTTTCACAACGGGAAATTTTGTCTATATAATCTAAACAATCATCATCAAAAGAATTTGGTCCTATGATTGGTAAATTTTCATCTTTAACAAGGGGACATTCTTTGTTAATATAAGGCTCAAAGTCTTGAAATTGTTCTAGGTAACCAGAACATTTATTTATTTGAAAAGATACACCTATTGGTGATCGTCCACTAACAATAATAACTTTGTTTTTGTCAGAAATGAAGACAGGGTACTCTATGTTTATTTGGGAAGTATAAGATAGCTTAGATGCATTGCCTATTTTAATTTCTGTACCGGTCATCTCGCTTTTTAGTGTCCAATTTGAAATTTGGATTTTTTCATCAACCGGAAGAGTGGTAGACAACTCTATGTATTCTTCGTCAACATTTGCTTTGTAACCAAGACATCTTCTTATTTCAACTTGTCCTTTATAAGGTGAAACAGTTTTTTCTTCTTCAAGTCTTTTTAAAGCTTCTTCAACTTTTTTTATTTCTTCTTCAGCCTTTTTTAATTCAGCAGCGATTCTCTCTTCTTCGGATATACTTGGATTAGTGTTTTCTTTGTTTTTAAATTTTTCCCAAAAAGAAACTTTACCATAGGTTTCTCCTGTATTGATAGGTGATGGTGGTTTAACGAAAATTCCCATGTTGTTTGCCATTCTACTTGGCCCACCAAGGAATAACCAAATTAGGCCGATTCCAACAAAAACCCATAATATACCTTTTACACCCTCATCCATTTTTGTTTTTTGATAAGTTTATAATAATCTCTCTTGCTATTGTAGCATCATCCCATTCTAATTTGGAGTTGTTAGGTCCCATAATGTACGGGTCTGTACCTTTTCCTGTGATTAGAACAGTATCTCCTGTTTGGGCTGATGAAATTGCTTTCTGAATAGCTTCTTTCCTATCCATAATTATTTTATAGATTGGTTTCTCTATTCCTTCGATCATATCTTCCACAATTTTTTTAGGATCTTCATCATAAGGGTCTTCATTAGTTAAAATAATTTCAGAACAATATTTACTAGCAATAGAACCCATAACTTTTCTTTTCCATTGATCTCTTCCTCCTCCGGTGTTACCTAAAACACAGATTCTTTTTGAGTTTGAAAAAGCTTCGTATAGTTTTTCTAAAGAATCAGGAGTGTGGGCATAATCTATGATAGTAGTAAAATCTTGACCTTCTTCAATCCTTTCAACTCGACCTCGGATACCTTTAAAGTTTTCGATAGCCTTTTTAATATTTGTAACTCCAATATTTTGGCTTTTTGCAAAAGTAGCTGCGGCTAGGATGTTATAGATATTAAATTTACCAGATAAATGTGAGTTTATTTTTTCTCCTTCGAAAGTTAATGTTAAACCAGATTTTTTTAACTCGAAAGGTTTTGCGTCAGTAAGAGAATATTCGTACTTTTCTTTTATCTTAGTTTTTAGAAAATGAGAACTTTCTTTGTCATCTTTGTTTACTATAATCACTTTTCTTTTTTTGGGTGATTTTTCTAAAACTTTAGCTATTTTTAATTTAGCCTCTCTGTATTTTTCATAGGAACCATGGGATTCAATATGTTCTGGTGATAGGTTTGTAAAAATTAGTGAATTTAATTGGATGAACTTATGTCTAAATTGTTTAGTGCCCTCTGATGTCATTTCCAGGATAACAAAGTCACATTTTTCTTTGACAGTGTTTTTTAGAAATTTTTGTAAGAAGAATCTGCCTGGCATAGTCATTTTGAATTTATTATTTTCAGTTTTATCTCCAATTTTAAATCTTAGAGTGCCAGCTAAGGCTGTTTTATAGCCAGCTGTTTCTAAAATGGTACTAACCAGTTCAGCAGTGCTGGTTTTACCCTTGGTTCCTGTAATACCCACTATAAATATTTTTCTAGAAGGAAAACGGTAAATAATAGCTCCCAACAAAGCAAGACAATAATGATAAAAAGGCTGAAGTTTTTTAAACAACTTGGTTGGAATCATTTTTTTAATTTTGAATAATATGTTATTCATTATTTTTTATTTAAAGTTTATAATTTAAATTTCTATAAAAATTTTATCGCTTTTTTTATTTTTTCACCGATATCAGTTATCGTTTGAGGTACTTTTTTAAGGGCTTCTACAGCTTCCTTATTTGAGTAACCAAGTGTTTTCAAAGCATCAATCACATCAAGATCGTTTTGGTTGTTAGGGTTAATGTAATCGATGTCGCCAATTTTATTTTTTAATTCTAGAATAATTTTTTCTGCATTTTTTTGACCGATACCAGAGACTTTTGTTAAATAACTAGTATCTTTAGAAGAAACGGCTGATATTAGAGTTTCGACTGTGGCTACATTTAAGATACCAAGGGCTGTTTTTGGTCCAATACCTGAAATATTAATGAGCATTTCAAAAAAATCTAAGGTTTGTTTTTCAAGAAAACCGTAGAGGTCAAGAGAATTTTCTCGTACAGCTAAGTGTGTCCAGATTGTTATGTCTTTATTAAGTATTTTTTCTAATTCTTTGATAGTGTTTGCTGTAACAAATATTTTATATCCAATTCCAGAGACGTCTAAAACAATATAATTGTTAATTTGGTGGACTATTTTACCAGTTAGTTGACTAATCATATAGATAAGTATAAATTAAAAAGCAAAAAGTAGAAAGGGTCTCGGTTTGTTTGCTTTTTTTAAGAAAATATAGTAATCTCTTTGCATATGCCAGTAATTAAATCAGCAAAAAAAGCTTTAAGAAGTTCTCAAAAAAAGGCAGTTTTTAACTTGCGTTGTAAGAGATCAATGAAAGATTCTATTAAGACTATTGATAAGTTAGTTCTTGATAAGAAGAAAGATGAAGCGCAAAAAGAACTACCCGTTGCTTATAAAGCAATAGATAAAGCTCTTAAAAGAGGAATTTTAAAGAAAAATACCGCTGCTCGGAAAAAATCTCGTCTTGCTAGAGTAATCAAAAATATTTAATTAAAATTTAAAAAAATCGCAGAACCTAAAGGCTCTGCGGTTTTTTGTTTAGTATATAATGTTATTGATGCCTTTAAAATTTAAAAAAGAAAAAATTTTTCAAATTCTTACTTTGTTGTTTTTGATATTACTCGTTGGTTTTTATTTTGGATTTAAACAAGTTCGTGAAATTCGTACAGATCTTTTGTTGGTAAATAGTTTAATTTTGAAAAATCAAAAAGAACTGGAAAATATTATTAGTGAAGTTAAGCTATTACAGAAGGTTAACAAAGATGGTTTGTCAAAACTGGAAACCGAGTTATCAGTAGAGAAAGAAAGAAGAGCTTCTATTGAGGAACAGCAACTTAAAGATAAAATTTTATCTCAGAAACAATTATTAAGTTTGGAAGAACAAATAATAGAATCAAAGAAAAATATCCTGATAGGGGTTGTTAATCAATGGGAGCCCTATGTTGTTTCTTTGGAATGTCGTTTTTACTCAGCTAGTACAGGTAGTTTACTCTTTCAATCTAGTGGATCGGGTTTACTTACTGAGTGGGGGGATGCTTCTGCGACTGTTTTGACTAACAAACATATTGTTACTGCTATATCTTTAGATAGGAGTGACTTAGCTAATGAATGCACAATTACATTTCCTCAAAAAGATATTTCTATTATTTCTAAAAAGGTGAAAGTCTTAGTTGAGGATTATGATTGGGGACTTGTTACTATAGATTTTCCAAATGACTATATAAAGTCTCTTTTACAAAATTCTCCTAGTTTATGTTCAAAGACACCAACCCTTGGAGATAGTGTAGCCATTCTGGGTTATCCAAGTATTGGTGACCAAAAAAATGTAACAGTAACTGAGGGAATTATTGCTGGTTTTGATTCAGATTATTTTATTACTTCAGCTAAAGTAGAAAAAGGTAATTCTGGTGGAGCAGCCGTTTCTCTGGAAAATAATTGTTATTTAGGTACACCTACTTTTTCTAGAACAGGGGAAATCGAATCTTTAGCTAGAATTTTAGATGTAAGAGTCTTAAATCAATAGTGTCATCTCTATATTAGAAATTAAAAATAAAAATTACCGATAAGAAATCGGTAATTTTTGTTTTGTGATCCCAGTAGGAATCGAATTTATATCGCAAGTTCCGCAAACTTGTATTCTATCTATTGTCACCCTAACAGGTGATCACCCGTTAGGGTGGATCTATTTGTCCCCTCGGCAGGAATTGAACCTGCATCATGACTTCCGCAAAGTCACATTCTATCCATTGAACTACGAGGGGTAATGTAGGAACTTATAACACAATAATCTAATTAGGGGACTTTGTAAAAAATTAGAAGCCTAACTTCTCAAAGATTCTTTGGAACAAAGGTTCGTGGTGTTCTTTTTCTTCAAGATGTCTTAATAAATACTCTCTTATTCTTTCAGTGTCAACTTCTCCATCTAAAGGTATGATGACATAGGGGACTGTTTTATTCTTAGCTCTAAGAATAATTTTTCTTTGTTCATTGTTATCTTGTGAATTATTGTTTTCATCTTCAATCCAAAAAGATATAAATGATGAGAAAGGGATTAATCTTGCACCAATTAGAAAACCTTTTTTTGAAATAGAAAATTTTAATAAATCAGGTCGTCGACTAGCATAAATAGACAAACTAAAAGCACTAAGGAGAATAAATATTCCAAACAACATATTATTAAATAGATAAGCTGTAATTGTGATACCGATAGCTATAATCCAAACAATCCAAAACCAATCAGCTGTTTTGTCTTTATAAGAATATTCGAAAGCTTGCCATTTTATTTCTTCATTCATTCTAACATTTTAACATATTTAAATTATTTTTAATAAAAGTTTAACTTTATAACCGGTACATATTTATAGGCAATCATATTTACTTGACAGCAAATAGTAATGGGTATATACTCATTATATAGATAACTTTGGTATACCCAATTAGTCGAACTATCTATATTTACTACTTTAATTTAAATAATTATTATGCCAAAATTTGATGGAACAGGACCTGCTGGTAAAGGACCAAAGACAGGTGGACAAATGGGAAATTGCGATGGTGCTAAACCTCAAGGGCAACCACTTGATGGTCGTGGACAAGGACTTGGAAACCGTAGGGGAGCGGGACAAGGTGTTCGCAATCCTTCTGGGGGACGTAATCGTAATGCCTAAGTAGGAAACCTCTTAACTCCACTCATTTGAGCGGAGTGAGGTTTTTTATTATTAACAAAATTTTATTTATGCCAAGACCAAGATCATACAGAAGAATAAACTTTAACCCTGCGGTTACTTATTTCAAGCCTAGAGGTGTACCTTTAAGGCTTTTAGAAGAGGTTGAGTTAACTGTGGAAGAATTAGAGGCTTTGCGATTAAAAAATGTAAAAAACTTGGAACAAATAGAATGTGCTAAAGTAATGAAAACTTCTCAGAGTACTTTTCAGAGAATTTTATCATCTGCTTATAAAAAAATCTCTCAAGCTCTTATAAACGGAGAAGCGATTAAAATTGTGAAATAAGTGGATTTTTGGTGTTTATTTTGGTAAACTTGTTCTTGAATTTGCACATTAGAGGTTATAATTGAATACAAAAGGAGAGTGGCAGAGAGGATGGAAGCGACCTTTGGGAGCATTCATCTGGAGCGAAGCGGAAGTGGACGAACTTGTTCGACGTCGGTCGAGTAAAGTAAAGTTTGAAAGGTAAGTTTGAGTTTTTTATACAATTGAATATAAACGGAGGGGTGGCAGAGAGGTCGAATGCACCGGTCTTGAAAACCGGAGTGCGGGAAACTGTACCGTGGGTTCGAATCCCACCCCCTCCGCAGGAGATACTTATTATCGGCAGACCTTGATGCCTTGATAAATAAGTAAGTTTAAAAAAGCCTCTACCTGTACAGGTAGAGGCTTTTTGCTGATAAGAATTCATTAATCAGCAAAACCTTTTTGAATTTCCCCGAGAGTTTTCTCGACGGCTTCGCGAGGATTTTTGGCTTGTGTAATCGGACGTCCAATTACAATTCTCTCGGCACCATTTTGAATGGCCTGCTCGGGAGTAAGAACACGTGATTGATCATCTCCTTCAACTAGGCTCCACACAGGGCGGATACCGGGGGTGTTGAGTCCAAGCTGAAGCTCGAATCGATCCTTCACTACATCGACTTCTTTCGGAGAAAGAATTAATTCACCAAGGCCGGCAAGTTTTGCCATACGGGCAAAACGTAATACACCAGCTTTCGTTGAACAAGTAAAAATTGCTTGGCATTCTTCCTCATTAAGACTGGTCAAAACAGTAACACCAAGAACTTTTGTGTTCGGTAGGGTTTTCTGAACAGCATTCATGCCATCAATACCCGCACAACACATCACCGTCAAAAAATCAGGCTTGTGATCTAACAACATGGCCGCATCAATTTCCATTGTGGCTGGAATGTCGATGAGCTTGAGATCAGCGAAAACCTTTAGCTCAAGTTGGTGTAGGACATCGATAAGCTCATAGCCATATGCCCGTAAGAAAGAATTCACCTTAATGATTACTCCAAGACCTTTGATTTTGTTGGCAAGGGTCAAAACCTTACTTCTCACTCCTGCTAACCCCCCAACTTTTCTTGGGTCAAAATCAGCCGCTACAATCAATCTTTCTGATAGATTCATGGTATCTCCTTTCTAGTTGTTATTGTTTACCTGTAAGTTTTTCCCAATTTTGTTTTGGACGATACAGGATAGAACCTTCTCTGCAAAGAGGACAATCCTCTGGTTCTGTTGCCCATACTTCTTTTTCAACAACAGCAATAACTTTTCGGTCGCCATATTCAGAAATCGGCAGTTTCGCAGGACGATGAACCAATACTCCAATAAAAGGCAAAAAGTTTACAGGATAAGGGTTTCCCTCAATAATGGTCTCTTGGACATTGTTCAAGGTTTGAGCTGTAGTTATGAGCTCTTCAATCTGAAGGACAGTTTCTTTTTCATAAATAACAACCCTGTTCCAAAGCATTTTCTTGGATCGGTTGGGGTCTTTTTCAGTAAAGAAACTTTTTGTGGCACCTAGAGCCCTTGCTACATCATGAGCAAAAGTAATCCCTGCCATCGGCGAACCGATAACCCAGTCCACCTTTGTGTTTCCGATTCGTTCTCGAATCAACAAGGCGAGTTGTTGTGCTAAAAAATCTGAAAGTTGTTGGTACTTCAAAACTTCCAAACAATTGAAAAAGCCGTTGCTACACTTACCAGAAGTGAGTTTAGCGTGAGGTTTTTTGGAATCCCCGTTATGCATCCAATATGCGTTACACAAATCAAAGATTTTGAGAATACATTTTTCAGAGAAAAATTTACCACTCAGTCTTGCATTATTGACAAGACCAAAAAGCAAATCTTTTAAACTCTGAGCTTCCATAATTTCTTTTTCGTAATCTCTCATGATTACCTCCTTAGTTTGGTGTATTGTTTTTATTTATACAAAGGACTTTATACCTTTCTAAAAGATACATAAAAGACTACCTAAAAGCAACTAATTTTTGATTCTCACAACTTTTTTAGTTATTATAACCTTAGATTTAAAGTATTTCATAGGACCTAACTTAAACCTTTGATATAATCCTAAGATGAAGAAACGAACTAAGATATTACTTACTATTGGTCTGTTTATTGTTATAGGATTCTTTGCTTTTAGTTTATTTAAGAATATTTCTTATCCTTTGCTTTGGAATGATGAGGCTTCCACAGCCATGTTTGGCAAGAGGGTTATAGAGTATGGTTATCCCAAAGCTAATGATGGAAAAAATTTTCTTTATCTTTTTAATGATGTGAACCATGATGTTGGGGTAAGAAATGGAGGTGATGTCTATATAGCTGAAGGTTGGACTCAATATTATTTAGCTGCTATTGGTGAATTTTTTGCAAAACAAACCGATAATATTTATACAAAAACATCCAGGATGCGGACACCTTTTGCTCTGGCTGGTTTTCTAGCCACTATTATTTTTGGTTTAACGATTAGTTCGTTTTTTAAAGAGAATCGATGGGAAGCTTTACTTATTTTTTTTCTTTTTGAGTTGGCATCAATCTCGTTAGTTCTTCACCTGAGAGAAGTACGCTATTACTCTCTGGTTTTATTATTTTCAGCTGTCCTTATTAATGTTTATTTAAAATATGTTATATCAAAAACATTAAGTTATAAGTATTATTTAGGGATAATTTCTTTGTTTATTGTTTTACTTTTTCATACTCATTATCCAATAGCGCTTGTTTTTTTAGTAACTTTTGGTTTACACATTATTGTTAATTCATATTTGGTCTGTGAAAAAAAATTAGCAGTTTTTACTCACAATTTTTTAAAGTTAGCTTCACCACTTTTTATTTCTCTTATTTTTATTATTCCTTCTCTCTTCTATTTTAAAACTTTTATCATGGTTAAAATGTTGACTGCAGAGTCTGTTTTGGATTTTAACAATTATTTTAATAATATTGGAGTTGCGTTATCTTTTTTTACGAGATTTGAATTTCTTTATTTGGCTATTTTGGTAAAAAGTATATTATTAATATTTTTAAGTCTTAAGAAAAATATTGTTGCTTTGGAAGATAAAGTTATCTTAAGAGTTTCTAATTTTCTAACTTTGTTTTTTGGTATTTATATTTTGGTTATTGCTCGTACAGTCTTTGTCTTTGAGCGCTATTTAATTGCTTTACAACCTGTTTTGGTTGGTATTATTTTATTAGATATTTTGTTGTGTTGGTTGATAATTTCTAAAACTCTTGTAAAAGACTCTCAGAAAAAGAAAAAAACACTTCAAATTTTTACTAGTTTTGTGTTGTTAGGTATCTTTTTAAATGTTATTCCCCAAATAGGCTCTATTAAAAATCATTTCTATGAGTTAACTCATCAATATCAAGGTCCATTAGATTTTGCCATTCCTTATATCCAGGAAGAATATAAAGATCCCACTAAAATAATTATAGCGACCAACTATGAAGAAAATTCTTATATGTACTATTTAGGAAGCAAGACCATCATTGGGTATGTTGGAAATAATTTAGAAGAGGATAGTAAATTGGAGCCTGATGTTATTGTTTTGCGTAAGTATTTTATCTATGATCAAAAATTTACGGATATTTTCAATTCATTTTTTGATAATCAAGAGTATCAAAAGGTGAGTTTTCCTATTTATGATTATCCTTTCAATAATATACCTGAGTTGAATTTTAATGTAAGTCATTTGTATAAAACAAAAATAGCTACTCAAGATAGTGAGAAGTTAGATTTATTTTTTAGAAAATAATATTACTTTCTAAAGAGTATCCTCCAAGGAGTTAAAATCCCTTCCCACAAAATTGCTAGTGAAAATTTTGATTCACCTATTGAGCGTTCGGTGAAGGTGACAGGGACTTCGAAGAATCTTCCGCCAGCTTTGAATAATAAATATTTTAATTCTGATATGAAAGCATATCCTTCAGAACCTATTTTTGATAAATCAATTTTTTCCATTAATTTAGTGGATATTACCATGTATCCACAAGAATAGTCGTGGATAGGAATACGGAGTATTTTTCTGTAGCTGACGTTACCTAAAAAACTGATTATTTTACGGGATAAGTTATATCCAATTACTTTACTGCCTGTTACATAACGAGAACCAATAACAATTTGGTAATCTTTACTTTTTTTAATCATTTCGGGAAGGTATTTGAGTTGAGGTGCAAAGTCAGCGTCCATCATAATTATGGATTCAGCTTCTTTTTTATCTAGTACTTTTGAGAATGCTGTTATGTAGGCTTTAGCGAAGCCTCTCTCTCCTTCACCTAAAAAACCGGAAAGGTTGGGGTAAAGTTTTTTTAATCTTTGTACTTCCTCATAGGTTCCGTCTAGGGAATTATCGTCAGTAACTAGGACTGAAAAGTTTGGTAAAAGTTCAAAAATAAGAGGTATTAAAATTTTGATATTTTCTTTCTCGTTATATGTTGGAATTATAATTACACTTTTCATAGGTATAAGTTAAGTTAAGTTTAGTTTTTTTCTTTTTCTAAATCAGATTTTACCATTATTTTTGCTAATTCTTTAAAGTTACATTTAGGTTCCCATCCAAGAAGTCTCTTAGCTTTTTGGATATTACCACAAAAATAGTTTGTTTCATTAGGTCTAAAATATTTTGGATCTATTTCTATTATTGTTTTGTTGGTTTTTTTGTCTATCCCTTTTTCCTCTAACCCTTTTCCTTTCCATATAAGATCAATTTTTAGAAGCTTGCAACTTTCTTCGACAAATTCACGAACAGAGTGTATTTCTCCTGTTGCGATTACAAAATCGAGAGGTTCTTTCTGTTGAAGCATCATCCACATAGCTTTAACATAATCTTTTGAATAACCCCAATCACATTTGTTGTCAATATTTCCCAATTTAAGACTGTCGCACGAGCCCATTTTTATTTTTACTAGAGATTCTGAGATTTTTCCTATTACAGAATCTCGTATGTGCCTTGGAGACTCATGATTGAATAATATTCCAGAACAAATGAAGAGATTATACTTTTTTCTATAGTCTAGAACATATTTATTATGGGTTTCTAGTTTGGCTTTACCATAGGGGCTAGTTGGATTGAAAGAACTATTTTCGTCAAGTGGAAGTTTAGAACTTTCAAACATTTTTGAACTACTGGCCTGGAATATTTTAACTTTTGGGTTAATTTTTCTGGCACAATCAACTACATAACCAACTCCATAATAATTTATATCATAGGTTTCTTTAGGAAATTTAAACGATCTGACATTATTAGTTTGAGCAGCTAGATTGTAGATTTCATCTGGTTTTGCTATTAAGAGAGCTTTTTTTATCGATTTTAAATCTTTTAAGTTTCCTTTTAACAGGGTTATTTTTTTGTCTTTATATAATTTTTCAATATTTACTAAAGAAGCTTGTTTTGTATTACGTACCAGGCCAAAAACTTTGTAGTTTTTTTTAACAAGTAATTCTGCTAGATGTGATCCGTCTTGTCCTGTGATACCCGTAATAAAAGCTTTTTTTAAAGGATTTAACATATATAATGAGATTATATCATAAGAGATAACCGTTTATTTAAATATTAGAACGTGTTATGCTTTTATTATAATTAACAAATATGAAAAAATTATCAGATAACAAAGTTGAATTGTTTTATCCTACATGTAACTTGGATACAGTAAAGGATGGTCGGGGTGGTATTTTTACTTGGATTCCACAGGATGTAATTGTTGAATTTAATTTATTGTATTTTACGCCAGGGGCTACAAGAGGGAATCACAGTCATCCTGAATTTATAGAGTATTCTTTAGTTACTGAAGGTTCTGGAGTGTTTGTTACCAAAGATCCAGAAACGAATGAAAAAATAGTAATGCATATGAGTAAGGGTTCTTGTGTTAGAACCCCTAAAGGTGTTACCCATACGATATATGCAATTACTAATATGACAGTGATGGCAATGTTAACTAAAGCTTGGGATGACTGTGATAAACCTATTATTCTAGAAGATATTTAAAATAAAAAATGATTACAATAGGTCTTTTTGGCGCAAACGGTTTTGTGGGTAGGAAATTAAACACTTCACTAACCAAAAAAGGTTATAGTGTTGTGTCTATTAACCGTGAAAATTATTCTGAAAGTATCGGAAAATTTTATAATATTGTCATAAATGTGGCTATGCCTGCTTCTAGATTCCGAGCCAAGAATAATCCTGAAGAAGATTTTAAAGAAACTGTTAAAAAAACAGCTGATATTTTTTATGGTTGTAGTTTCGATAAATTTGTTCAGATAAGTACTGTTTCTGCTAGATGTCAATTGGATACGGTTTATGGAAGACATAAACTTGCAGCAGAAAATATATGTAACTGTGATAATAATCTTATTATTCGTTTGACTGCAATGTTTGATGATAGTTTAGAAAAAGGAGTTTTGATTGATATAATCAAAGGCGAGAAGGTTTATGTTGATAAAGAAAGTAGATATAGTTTCTCAAGTCTTAACTTTGTAACTGATTATATAACTTCTAATTTAGATCGTAGTGGAATATTGGAAGTGGGTGCTTGTAATTCTGTTAAGTTAATAGATATTGCTAACCATCTAGGAATTGATGTAGATTTTAAAGGTCCTTTAGATGTTCAAGAAATTCAAAATGATGATCCTCAGCTACCCGAAGCTCAAGAAGTTTTTAATTTTATAAGTAACAAAAAATAAATTTTCAAAATGTCTAAAATAACTAAATGTCGTTTTTGTGGTAATCCGATTATTACTCCTTGTGTTGATCTTGGTAAACAATACCTATCATCGGTTTTTCCTGACAATCTTTCTTATCGTAAAAAATTAAAAAAACAACCACTTGGTTTGGTTCTTTGTAAGAAAACAAGTAAAAGTTGTGGTGTTTTACAGCTTAGTCACTCTTTTGATATGTCTGAAATGTATGAACAATATCCTTTTACTAGTTCTACAAATTCTTCTATGCCTTTGATATTGAAGGATGTCTTAGATAGTGCTTTGAAATATATTACTCCTGAGAAAGGAGACTTAGTTTTAGATATTGGTGGAAATGATGGAACTTTACTATCTTATTTAAAAGATTCCAAATGTGATTTATTATGTATTGATCCAGCTCAAAATATAAAACCAATTTTTAATTTAAAAAGGTTTAAAATAGTTACTGATTATTTTAGTGAAAAGACTTATAAGTCTGTAACCGATAAAAAAGCTAAACTAATTTTTAGTATTGCTATGTTTTATCATTTGTATGATCCAATTAAATTTTCTCAAGAAGTTAAGAACTGTTTAGCTGATGATGGGATTTGGGTAATTCAGATGGTTTATTTACCAGCAATGATACGTACAAATATGTATGATAATATTGTCCATGAACATGTTGGTTACTATTCTATAGATAGTATGCATTGGATTATGGAACAGGCTGGTTTGGAAATTTTCGATGTTATTTTAAACGATGTATATGGAGGTAGTTTTAGGTTATTTATAAAGAAAAAAGAATGTTTGAAATATAAACAAACTAAGCGACTTAAAAAAGCATTAGTAGGTGAAAAACAAGTAAAAATTTATAGTTTAGTGACCTATAAGAAGTTTATGCAAAGGATAGAAAAGACTCGTCGTGATTTATTGTCTTTAATTAAAAAAATTAAATCAAAGGGTAAAAGTATTTGGATTTATGGAGCTTCTACTAAAGGTAATACTATTCTTCAGTATTGTGGAATAGGGAAAAAAGATATAGATGCTGCTGCTGACGCTAATCCATTTAAAATAGGGAAATATATAATTGATTCAGATATTCCAATTAAAACAGAAGATGAAATGCATAAAGTAAAACCAGACTATTTGTTAACTTTGCCCTATAGTTTTGTTGATAATTTTAGAAAAAGAGAAATTAAATTAGTAAAAGAAAATGAAACTAAATTCATTGTCCCTTTGCCAAAAGTAGATGTTATTTAGTTATATTGAGCTGTTTTACCAACAACTTCTATCATTTTTTTGGGTTATAAAAAAATCGGCTTTTATATAGCCGATTTTATTTTTTATTCGATTTAAGATATTTTATTTTTTCTTTTTATTAACAAAAAAGATATAGATAATATCTAAGA
>Ga0208904_1000326_pt1 | contig 41713 bp, 70 predicted proteins | sample AntAceMetag02UKB_FD_184774 | JGI IMG/M metagenome (GOLD analysis project Ga0208904, IMG submission 184774) | Saline lake microbial communities from Ace Lake, Antarctica - Antarctic Ace Lake Metagenome 02UKB (SPAdes) (version 2) | ecosystem: Environmental > Aquatic > Non-marine Saline and...
AAATCAAGGAAGTTGCTCGTGCTGAAGCGTGGGAAGGTATGCCGACAAAAGCTATTGATTATTTAAAGTCTTTAGATGAATGGGACGCTGATATATTTAAAGAAGTGACAGGGATTGACGCAAAAAAAACGACCTGCATGGTAAAGAAGTTAAGGTCACCAAAAGAGGACAACGACAATGAAGGAGATGGATAAATGAGAGGATCTAAAGTAAGAAAATTACGTAATAGACTTAAACAGAAGTATCCAGAAGTACCTGAAGTATATAAAGATATGATGACTTACAAAGAGTTTATTACATCAATGTTTAGGAAACTTAAAAAGACTTACAATCTACACGTAAGGAATGGTACTCTTAACACTTATAAGAGTAGAGAGATGTAACAATTTCATACTATTCTCTATAATCAGAGAACGAACTAGGAGGGCTTGGTAATCCTCCGGCAATAAAACAAAAGCCCCAATCTGTAATGGAAAGGGGCTTTGTTATAACTATTATACTAATTACTAGAACCTAAGAGCTATCCAGTAAAGTACACTAGCTCCTACATTAAGATCAGCATCGTCACCAACACTAAATCCATGGACACTTCCTGTAATACCACCAGTAGATACAAAAGCACTTTCTCCTGCGGCACCTGTAAAGGCTGCGGTACTAGCATGGCTATGATTAGCTAAGGCACTTCCAGAGAATACTGGAGCTGCATCTAGTGCTGCCGTATCTGCATGCTGATGTACTGCCAATGCACTACCAGAGAACACTGGAGCAGCGTCTAAAACTGCTGTTGAAGCATGGCTATGATCTGCTAAAGCATCATAAGTTCCTGGTGTCACAGTAGCTATTTGGGCTGCTGCTTGGCCACAATCACTAACTATACTCATACAAGCTGGTGCTATTACTTCAATATCTGAAGCATATATTACACTATCTGTTGTACCTATATCCACAAAACAAAGTTGTGAATTTGCTGCACCATCGTCATCAAAATATAATGCTGTTTCAGCAACTATACTTGCTACATGATGTATTGTTACTGCGTAAGAGAATCCTGGTACTCCATCGGCAATAGCTTCAAAAGGCATCATAATTATAACATCTTTACCTGTAGGAGATACACAAACTAATTTATCATTGTCTGCTTGATCTACATAGATCTGTACACCTGAAGGGGCTGCTGAATGTGTTACAAAGAATCTAGGAGTAGCTGCTCCACATATTCCACTTACATCATCTGTTGATGCAACAATAGATGTAGTACTATCCATAATGGACTGTAATACACCAATGTTCTTATTACCTATGCCATAACCCTCTACTACAAATAATGGATTAGCTGCTAGATTGCCTACAGGATCTGCATTATAGAGTAATTTAGGTGTTCCTTTTGTAACTCCTATTATATCCTGATGAAATCCTGGAGTTATTGCACTTAATGCATTAGCTACTGTAGCTGCTGTAGCTTCTGAGGGTGTTCCTGCTGTATCAGCGTGAGCACTTACTGATATTGCTGGAGCATCATTTGTTCCTGCTGGTGTACCTGCTGAGACACCGTCTGCTGTTACTGTAATTGCTGGTGCATCGTTGGTACCTGCTGGAGTACCTGCACTATCTGCATGGGGTGTTACTACTATTGTACCACTAGATACTCCTAATCTCTTATACCCTTTTCCATCTGCCATTTCCCTAGTCCACTCCATCACTACTTCATCTGTTACGTTGAAGATAAGGACTTTAGCGGGTTTGAAACCACATTGGACTTGGATGCTGGCACCTGTCCCTACTAGCTCACCGCTAGCAATTCTAGGGCCTCTTCTTACATCTCCTGCTGCCATTGTATTCCTCCTTGTATTGGTGGTAATAGTCAAATACAATTATCTAACTATTACTTACCGCTTTACTTATTTTTTCATTCTTCTCTTTTCTCTATCTGAATAATTTACTCCCGACTGTGATTTAATCCCTGCTTTGGGCTTCGGTGCAACCTTTGGTTTGGGTTTAGGTTTTTTCTTTGCTTTGGGTTTAGGCTTTTTCTTTTTACCAATTTGCTCCATCTCACCATACATGTTGTCTAGTACTTCTTTTATGGTCCTACCCATTGTTTCCTCCATTGTTTTGTAGTTTAGTTATCCTATTTGATAAATCAGTAATTAAAATATCCTTATTATGAGATTCTTTGATTAACTCATCTATTTGTCTTTCTTTTTCTTCTAAGGCTACTTCTAGTTTATCTATACGTTGAGTAAGTTGTACTGCCCAATCCATTATATTCTTTACTATTATTGAATCAGTGTCTACTTTTGCCTTACGGTTCCTAGATCTATACATGAGTACTGCACTAATGGCTCCACCACTGAGTACACTACCTACCAGTCCTACTGCTATTTGCCATACTTGTATTAACATACTATTCTCCATAAGGTTATTTAACTCAATATTATTAGATCTCTTGTATTTCTAGCCAAACTTTAATTGTTACCATTAGGGCTTACATATAAAGTAGCTGTCACCGCTCTACCTATTGTTGGCATACCTACTGTTTCTGTTATACCTAATGTATCTTTATTTGGAATTATCATAATTTATTATCCTATTTATATACAGTATTTGAATTACCTGTACTTCTTAATGTTTTAAGTAAGTTACTATGAGTACCTAATTGTGGTCCACCGAATAGTACTTGATGTGTAGTCTCTTTAGGGGACATACCCATTGATTGTGGTTTCATAATAGGTAGTCCTGCTTGTGGTTGTTCACTAGATTGGGGAGTAAACCAATCAAAGTTAGGTTTATCGTATTGATTGGCCGTAGGGGTACTTAATGGCTTTTGACCAGTAGGGTACTGAGAAGCTGTTATTGTAGTATTGCTTGGTAAGCTATAAGTAGGTCCAGTAGAACCGAATCCATTTACCATACTTAATGTTTGGTCATCTTGGTTATTCATTCCTTCTAAATAAGCAGCCATTATATCCTCTCAAAAGGGTTACAGGAATGTGTCTCTAAAGCCCTGGAAGGGGTGTAGGTTCCACGATCTCTGTCTATCCTATACATTGGGTTATACATTCTTAATATACTCCTTTAAATGATCTATACGATTCATCCAGCCTTTTAAGAAAACCTTATTAGAACCTCCTGCGATACGTTTTAAGAAGGATCTCCTACGGTCAAGATAAATGAATGGATCATTAGTAAGATTTAATATAAACCTAGCCTTACTCACACCTGAATGTACTGCTGTATCAAATACTACAATACTTAACGAAAGTGTTAATGTATTACACTTAGCTGCCATCCAGTACATACCATAATAGATCTCTTCTACTTCTTTCATAGTAATATTCTTTACAAACCACTTTACAGCACCCTTACGTTTCTTATAAGTATTATAGGTAGTTTGAGTAATACCATAATTAGTAGCTCCTCCTTTATCATTGGGATGATTGGAGTATCCACCTTCTTGACTTAGAGTAAAATCTAATGCTTTTAAGAATTTAGGATCCATATTATTTATTTGGGCAGAGTACTTTAAGGTCTACTGCGTTAGTTGCGTTAGAACGAGTTACTCTTATTTTAATACTATATACTGGAGCAGCGATATCTACTTTATAGATCTCATCACTTAATAATGCTGCTACGTCTGCATATTCTTCAGTATTATCTACATATACCTCTCCATCTAAGCTATCTAGTATATGTACTGTCATGGCTGTTAGGGTTCCTGTTTGAATACTGAATCCTTTACTGAAGTTTACTTGACCAGAGGTGAGTGTAATGTCATAATTACCTTCATCTATGTCATTACCTAATAGTGTGTGATAAGGTGGTACGTAGGTACTTGTTTGTGTTGGGACTGCCATATTATTCTTCTCCTTCTAAATTGTTATATAATTGTGGTACTAATGTGGTTAATATACGTTGTAATGCAGGGTCTTGGAGTGCTTCTCCCATTGCATTGATTCCTGTAAAGCCTGGTACTGTTGGAGCTACTGTTCCTAATCCTGCTGCTATAGCACCTCCTACTGGGCCTCCTACGGCAGTACCTCCTCCACTTAGGGCTATTACAGGTACTAATTCTTTAGCTGATGTCCATACGCTCTTATTAGTCTTTTTAGCTAATGCTTTAGATAGGGATGCAGCTTTACCATACTCTGTCATTAGGGGCTTCATATTTGCTTCGGTGTTCTTTTCTAGTAGTTCTTTTATATACTTTGCTTTCTTTTCCCATATCCTAGCACCTTTAGATGTTTTAAGATCTCCTTTAAAAGAGTATGATTTATCGTACATATGGGTTTTAATCGTTGCTAATTCTCTAGGGGTAAACTTAGGAGTTACATTTTGTGCTGCATGGGTTTTATTCCATATATCTGTAAGTTGAGCCTTAGTTTTTAGTAGTGACTGATCTCTAAAATCTCCTGCATCCAGCTCACCTTTTACATTATAGCTTGGTTTTGTGTCAACTTTTGCTAAAGCCTCTTTTCTTGTCAAAACGGTTTTCCCCTTACCTTCTGCAAATCCTACCTTTTTCCAGGTAGCTTCACCTGGTTTTAGACCAGCATTTTTTCTAACAATGGCACTATACTTTCTTTCAATGTCTCCATGTAGATCACCTGGTTTTCCATAGTATATTTTTCCATCTGCTCCAGTATTGGCCACAACCATTGTATTATCATTAACAAATTTATTGGCTGTTTTATATTTTCCTGCCTTTGCTGCAATTCCTGTTTTAGGCATACTTTTTTTAGTATATCTTTTAATTATATTGTCATAGAACTTCTCTGATTCTATGTCATTGAATCTTTTAGCTTCACTTCTTAGCTTTAGAAATGTTTGTTTAGTTACTTTGGTGTCAGATAGGGTTACACGAACATTCTTATGTTTTTCTAGTATATCATCTATCTTACCCCATGTTTGTTTCTTATGTACATTTACTTTCTTTCCTAGTGATGTTTTAGATATGGTTGCCCCGAAGGTTTTATTAATCCATTTACCTAAGCCTTGTTTACCTGTAAAGTCACCTAACTTATTAGCTACAGCTTTAACACTTGCTCCTATTCCCTGTATTGTGGCCCCTACTGCTCCACCAATAGCTGCTGATGTGCCTACTGATTTAAGTGAAGCATCATCTTGTGTGGCTTCATAGATACCTGCTCCTGTAGCTCCTGCGAGTGTTGAAGATAAGAATTTAAGAGCTTTAGGCAACTTACTGGCTCCTTTGGCTACTAATCCTGTAGTTTGTGCTGTAGCACCTAATGGATTCATTATACCCATTATAGTACCAATAGCTTTAGCTGTTGGATCTTCTTCTTCTGCTCGTGCTATTCTTTGATCTTGTTCTGCTCTTTGTGTTTCTGCTGTACTATCAGATCCTAATAGTTTCATTAATGTATTTACTGCTGGATCAGTTATTTTCTCAAGTACTGGGGATGTTACTTTTTCTATTAGATCACCACCCATACCACTTTTAAATCCTGAGGCTCCTGATATTAATATGTTCTCGAAATCGTCATAACCTTCTTTAGCTGAATTGGTTATAGTGTCCCATAAACTTTCTTCTTTAGGAGCTTCTACTGGTACTTGGGGTACTAGTTGTTGTTGTACATCTTCTCCTGGAGTGTTTACTAGTAGGTCATCTGGTACGTCTGCTATCATTTGATCTACTGTTTTGAGGGCAGGGATTGCTGCTAGGCCTATGGCTCCTGCTAGTTCTGGATCCATTCCCATTGCTATAGCTTCTGATCTCTCTTTATACAGCTGTAGTTCTTGCTCTTCTGGGGATACTGGTGTTGCCGAAGGTGTAACTGGTAATGGGCTGAGAGGCATTGTATCATCGGCATCTAAATCTACTCCATACTGCTTCGCCATTTGTTTTAAGTATTCGTCCATTAATTACCCTTTGGTTTCATCGCTACATCTGAAGAACTTAAAAGCCTCATATTTAGTATTTTAAGTAACTTAGCATTTTTAGGATCTGCAAATATTTCTATCTCTTTTTTATTATTAGTAGCTCTACGTTGTAACTGTGCAAGCATTATTCTATACGCTTTCATTTGTATAGGTGTCATACCTTCTCTAATAGCTACTTGTCCATTACCTGATTTATCAGCTTTATACATTATTCTATCATATTTATTCCATAAAGTTGTATTATTAAGCATGCCAAGTCCTCTTTTAAGCATATCAGCATGATCCCATCCACTAGGTAGAGCTGATTTAATCCATTGAAGTTCTCTGAAACCATACTGGACACCTGACTGTGTTTTAACAACTTTCATTATCATCTTTTTAAGATCTCTCATTTGTCCTAGTTGTTCTTTAGAGTATAGGTTAGCTATTCGTCCTAATCTGGCTGATACTGGAGAGCCTGACATTACTTTAGATAACAATGTTGGATGTATTCCTGAATTTATTTGGTCTATCATAAAAGATATATTAGTAGTAGCCTCTCTACTACTAGTTAATGCTTTCTGTTCCCCTACTGTCCATTTCTCTCTTTTTAGTCTAGCTGCTTCCTCTCTTGTAATTCTGCCTCTTTCTGTGAACAGCTTATTTACCTCTTTGGCATGCTGTATTTTAGCTGCTGCTTTTTCTTCTGGAGTCTGGAATGAAGCTAATTGATTTTGTTTTAATTGCATATTTATCATATCTAGTAAAGGGTTCTCTGCTGTTGGTGTTGATCCTGCTCTACTTACTAATACCTTTTCTGCTAGATCTGGTCTTGCTTGTGACAATGCTTGTAAGAACTCATCTGATTGTAGATCTACTGGTTCATTGACCGCAGGAGTAGGTAATTGTTCATCACCCTGTCCTATCATATTGGTTACTCCTCCGGCACCAATAGCACCTTGAACCATGTCTGGAATATCTTGAGTATGTGGATTAGATTGTAAGACATCTATTAAACTCTTTTCCATTCTATTTTGCTGCATCATAGCGCCACCTAAACGGAAAGGTTCACCTAAATCTCCTTTAAAGTCTGGACCAAAGAGTACAGGACCCGCTATAGATCCTATAGATCCTAACATAGTTAACAGATTCTCACCTGTTTTACTTTTACCTTTTGATTCTTTATCATCTGCCATATTATTTATCCTTTAGTTTAGAATATTCCACCGCTAGAAGTTCTGGCTCCTGTATTACTTGTAGTAGTTCCTGAAGTTCTTTTCTTTTCTCCTCTGGATGTCTGAGCCATCTGTTGTAATGTCTGTAATAGTCCCATACCAGGAGTTAATTCATTAACTAATTGTGCTCTAGCTGTTAATGCTTCTTGATTACGTGCTTGTATCATAGCTTGTCTTTGAAGATCTGTAGCTCTCTGTTGTTCTAGCTGTGCTGGGTATAAAGAGTTCATAGCTCCTGCTGATCCTATTTTAGACTGTCTATTTAGGGCAGTAAGTAGTGCAGAGTTGTTTCCAGTACCTTCTACGTTTAAAGCGTTTGAAGTAGCTTTATTGGCTGCTGTTTCTCTTGATTTGATGTCTTGAACACCCTTAGAGAAAGTATTAGCCACTATTGGGTCAAATCCTTCGGAAAATATAGGGGCTTTCTCTAAATTTAATGGTTGACTTACCCTATTACCGAATAGTGACATTAGATTTCCATACCCTTGATCGAACTGGCCTTGGTATCCTTCTATGCCAGTAGGGGTAGTGGTAGTAGTCATATCTGTAGTATCTGTACTTCGTTGTTTTGATTCTTTGGTTGAGGACATATTTTACTCCTAATTAGATTTGTTTTTTATATAGTGGTTGGGATCCAAATCCCATGTGTTCTGCGTTTAAAGCATCCAGTAGTGTATTAGTGGGTATTTGAGCAGGAGTGGTAGGTGCTACATAACTTCCTATTCCTCCTAAACCACCATTTACTAATGCTGAGTATAAGTTTCCTCCTCCTTGGAGGTTCTCTAAGGCACTCATTCCACCACCTGCTACTGCACCTGCTACTGGTCCTCCGGCTGCTGTAGCTCCTGCTGTTACTCCTAGCTTTGCTGCTTTTTTGAAGACTCCACCCATGATTCATACTCCTGTAAGGCCTTAGCCCTTGTTTTATTAAAATAGTATGCTGTCATAGAGTATCTTAATTCATTTACGTATCTTCCTTCTATGAAACATTCTTGTATTAGTTTACCTTCTCTGTAAAAGCCATTAGCTGCTATTGAGTTCTTTAAGGATGTATTGTTTTCTAGTATTTCTATTATTATTTTATTATATCCTTGTCTGTTGAATAAGTAATCAAAAAATATTAAAAATACTTCTGTAGGTAATCTTTTAGATTGGTGTTCTTTATCTATGATTAAGCCTATGTAACCAGCTTTATTCTTTTTATCTGAAGGTATTACTTGTACCATTCCTATTGGTTTTTCACTATCTAATAAATGTATCATAAATACTTCTCCACCCATTACTCTACTGTATTGTTTGAAGTCTTCTTCTGATAACATTCTAGTAGATTGTCTATACATTTCTGAATATTCTTTGTCGTAGAACCATGCAGCTACATTACTCCAATATTTGGAACTAAAGGGTAATAGTTGAATGTTCTCTCCTTGTAACATTGTCTTGGTTTCCATAGTCTTTTCTCCTTAGTTATGACGAGTATCCATCGTCAGCCCATCCTCTTCCCTTCAATATGAAAGATGTTTGGCTTATTATCTTTTTCATTTCACCTTTGCATTTAGGACATACCATAGTTCTTGGTGGTTCATCAACTATTCTCATTACTATTTCTTTAATGTGTTTACACTTCTTACATTCATACTCATAAATAGGCATTAAACACCTCCGTAAATAGGTCTGTAACGCTTGAGGATGGCTGAGGTTCAACGATCTCTAATGTACCTAGGTATTGGTATGGGTTTAGCATGATTTAATCTCCATGATGCCTGATCTAATTTCTATATTGCAGTCTGCTACTGCTGTAGCCCATGTTAAGAGTAGTTTAAGGTCTGTTTCTGTAGTGGTATTTATTGTAATGGGTGAACCGTTAGTTGCTCCTGTACCAGCTACTCCTAGGGATCTATTGGCTGGGGCTGTGTTGGAGTTCCATGCTGTCATCCCTTGTGATTCTATGGTTCCTGTTACTCCTATGGATAGTACAGTTAGTATGAAGTCTATTTTGATCGAAGAATCAACCAATGATGCTGTGGGGGTAATTACTCCTGTTGTTAGTAATGTAACAGTTCCATACTTGAGTGTTATACTAATATCACTAGTGGCTGCTGCTGGAGTATCCATTAGGCCATATATGGTACCTTTAATGGTGGTTCCTACTTTTAAGAAATCTGCTGGTACTATAATTGTTAAGTCTTCTACTTCTGTTTCAGTATCACTATTGCTTACTGTGGTAGCTGTAGTTAATACTTTAGACATTAAAGGAGCGTGTAGATCTTCTAGGGATCTTACTTTAGCTTTATAGGCTTTGCCTGTGGATGTAGTCTCTGCTAAGAAATTAGCTCCTGTATTGGAGTTTACTGATTTTACTGTGTCTCCTGTACCTGCATTTACGTAATGGACTACTGGTATTGTACTGCTGGCATTGGTTAGTGATCTATACGCTAGGGCTGCATTTACTTGGGCTGCACTAGAAGTAATGTAGTCTCCGTATTTAGTTATTGCCATTATTGCACTTACAGTTAATGATCTATTGTTGTTAGCTGCATCTGATACTATCCATGTATGTCTGTTAGTCCAAGGGAATACTGCGCTAGCATTTAAGTTACTGGTAGCATCTAAGTTGTTTCCATTTAGGAATGTAGTTAAATCATTGTATCTTACTATTAGATCAGATCCTTCTGCATCTGCTGTTAGATTAGCAAATTGATTATCTGTATTGCTCCAACTTAGTTCTGACATTTAATTCTCCTTAATCGTAGTCTGTAAAGTCTACGGTTGAATATTCAAAGTTACCTGTATGATCTCTAATGAATAATGGGGTACTGTTATCATCTGTGTCTATTAAGACGGTAGCGTTTAAACTATTGCCACCTTCATTTTCAGAGAATAGAGGTATCCATCCTGTAATGTATGTATCAAGTAATGTGTCGTATCTTATTATGACAGTTCCTGTATTGCCGTAGTTAGTTGATGTTACAATACTGGATATGTATAAGTAATCATCTGATGTTACTATGTTATTCCAAAAGGTGGCTAATGCTCCTCCTATTGGAACTATTGATACTGTTTCTAAAAGTAGATCAAATACTGCTATGGCTGAATCGTATTGGGGAGTTCCTCCATTGTTTGCTAGTGTTTGATTTGATACTACTGGTATGTATAGGTTATTTCCTACTTGTACCATTGTTTTAGCTAGGTATGCGTAGGTAGTAGTGAATGTATTTGCTAATGTAAATGTGTTTATTTGTACTTTAGCTATGCTTGCTGATACGTTTCCTAGATTGGTGTATAGGCAGTAAAGAGAGCCTCCTATTTTTAATATTTCACCTGGGTAGCAATAGGAATCTGTGGCATCTAGGGATAATGTTGTTAATACTTCAGTTGTTTTATTTACTCTGCTTATGTATGTCTTTTTAGTGGCTGAGTTTGTGTGTGTGAAATATATATTAGTATCATCTACTAGTAATGAGGATATGTTTTTAACTGTTAATACTATAGTGTATAAATGGTCTAATGTGAATGTAGTTAGGTCTACTTTAGTTACGAATATTCTATTGGCTGCTCCATATTGGTAGGTAATAGCGTATAGGAAGCCGTCGGCTGCTATGGTTAATGCACTAAGTCCTGCATCTATGTTGGCACCTAGGTTTAGGTAGTCTGTGGTTCCTGTGGTTCTATTTACTCTGTATATCATTCTTTGGTTAGTTGCTAGAAATCCTCCTGTGGCTGTTATGTAGAAGTAGTCTCCGTCTGTTACTACTGAATTGAACTGGTCTGCTTTATAGTTATTTAGTCCCCATAGGGCTTGGTTAGTGAAGTTCTTTACTACTGTTGGTTTGAATGTTACTTGTATGTCTTCTATTTGTTCTATTACTATTTCTTGTGTTATGTTTTCTACTGTTGTATTTGTATTGGCGTAGCCGTCTCCACCTTCTGCTTTTAATGATTCACTTGTTATTGGAGGTCCAAATATTATTAGTATTTTGTAGTTTACTGAAGGTTTAGTAGATCTTATATCCATGTACTTATTGTCTATTCCTTGAACATATACATCTCCTACTAGTGGTAACCAGCCTACTGGTCTACGTGCTGATGAATGGTTTACTAAATTCTTAGTATCTGATCCTTTAGTGGTTCCTTCTAGTACACGTAGGGACATATTATCTAAAGATACATTACCGCCTAATACGTTTCTAATAGATTCAAAGTTTTCTTGAACTATTTTATCTATTTTTGTATCTTCTATAATGGGTTTCATTCTGTTATTATCCTATATAGTAATCTCATGGCTTTGATTGCAAATTGTGCATCTAAATCATCATTGTAGAATCCAAATCTTCCTACGTATGCTTTTCTATTTGGAAAGAAGCTTATTGCTGAATATATTAGGCCAGCCCATTTGAATGTGGCCCATTTAGCTGTGGCCCATTTGGTACTGGTGGTTATTGTAGCTGTTTCTGTTTTTACTACTGATTCACTACCATTCTCTTCCCAAGTGTTGTTTAATATGTTATCAGGGGATGCTGAATTAGTGGTAGCTAGGTATTTTATTGAATGGAATGATTTTAACATCATGGCATCTCTACCTGGTTCCCATTGGCATTTTACTCTAAAGTATATTGGATCTCCATCATCATTAGTGCCGTAGTTGTATCTACATACTTTACCGTTGGAGTTACTACTACCAAAGTAATGTTCTGTTTGGTTGTTTATAGTGGTTTCCCATATTGATGCTATTGGGAGTCCTGGGTGTGAACTGTTTATAGGACCTGGGCTAAACATTGTCCATGCTATTACAGGATAGTTTTGGTAGTGGGCTATTAGTTGATAGTCTGGTTCTGTTTTACCTTCTCTGGTTGCAGATATTATTATTTGTAGATTCGATGATATTACTACACTACTTGCTTTGTATGCTTGGTCTTTGTTTAAGCTACGAATAGTATCTCTTATTCTACTGGCTATTGGGACTACGTCTACTCCGTTAGTCATGTATATGTTGTCTTTACCTAGCCATCCCATTTTACCTGCTACTTCAAATATTGAATGATGATTGGTTCCTGTACAATCATCTGATAGTCTTCTGTATAGGTACTTGGTGGAGCCTCCTGTTTCTAGTCCTCCTATTGTTAGGTCTAGTGGGATTAGTTTTCCTACTTTCTTTTCTTTAACTACTCCTACTTTAGTATCTATTAGGCCTAATCCTATTATTTTATCTTTATCGTTTAGGTCACAGTCTATGAAGTCTGTTGCTTGGAATGATTCGAACATGGAGCCATTGATGCCTATTTTAGAGTGATGTATTCTATTAGGATTGGAAGCGAAGCCTCCTACGAATAGTCTGCTGTCTAAGAGTATGGCAAATTTGGCTGGTTCTGGGAGTCTTTCGTTGTCTATTTCTAATTCATCTCCTAAGACTGCATCTGATATGGTTGATTCATATGTGGTGGCATCTATGTCTGCTGTGCCATCTAGGAAGAATATGGAGCCTCCTGATACTGTTCTATATACCTTTATTTGGTCTGATAGGGAGTTACCTGGAGTTATTTGTATTGTGATACCTCCGTTGGCTCCTGCATCTAGTGTTGCTGATGGTAATGATGGGGATGATTCTGCTCCTGATAATGTATTATAGTAGGTGTATACATATAAGTAATGACCATCTATGTTTAAGTCTCCTGATATGTTGCTGTGTATTGTTGGTATTACCGTAGGAGCATCTATTCCTATTTGTTTAGTAGTGGTTCCGTCATACTGGAAATCTTCTTCTCCTGTAAATACAAATAGTGCTGTACGTACTTGTAGCATGCAAGGTTTAATGCCGTCTGGTAGTCCTGTTTTAATGCTGTCTAAAGTAGTTCCATTCTTACGAGCTAGTATTCCACTATTACCTGTGGCGGTAGTTGATACTAGGTATACTATTGTTTCTATTGTACCATCTGGTTTAATGTAGTCTATACCTTCTCTTGGAATGTAGTTTCCTTTAGCTCCTGTTACTGTGGTATATCCATTACGAGTTTTAATGATGTCTGCATTAATCATTTCACCATTTAGACATTCAGATAGAGTGTTGGCTATGTTCTCTGATTCTAAAGGTGTAGTGTTATCTACACCATTTATGAATGTTCTAGTTGGTAGGTATTGTTTGGATTTAGTTGCCATTAGTCCTCATATCCATCACAGTTAAAGTTTAATGGATCTATTTGGTCATAAGCTACTCCTAGTTCTTCTTCAAAGAACCTAAATCTAGCTGATGATTCTAAATGTTTCATGTCAGCATTGATAGCTAGGGGCCTCCACATTTTAGTTATTTCTACTAGTAGGCCTTGTCTGCGGTCATCGTTGTCTATAATCATCATTTCTGATAGTACTAGTTTTTCTAGTAGGTAATGTGCATAGTCAGGTACTCCACATACTGCTTCTAAGTCATCGTCATCGCTAGTGGGTAGAGTGGCTTTAGCTAGGTATAAATACTTCATTACATATACTGCATCTGGAATGTTATCAATGTGTATTGACTTATTATCCCAAGGGGCATATCTTTCTGGTTTACCTGAAGCTAGTCCTTCTGGGTATTGTCTTCTTAGTGTTCTTAATGTTGTTTTACTTAGTACTGTCTTGTTCGTAGAATCATACAATACTTCTAAATCTTGAGAAGATCTTACATCTACACTAGATGTACTTACATCGTATGTTTCTGTTCCTGATACTGTACTAAATGTACCTTCCTTATGTTTCCAATTCCAATCATGCATATCAAACATTACAAATAACATTTGATCTAATCTACCTGATATCTGTGTTTTAAATGCTGTATCATCAGGTCTTTCTAATGCAGTAGCTACGTTGGTAATAAATTGTCCTCTAGTTAATGCCATAATTAGTCCCTTTGGTTTTTAAATAGCATTATAGGCAATAGGAAAAATGCTCCTAGTGCTGATCCATAGTGTGCTAAGTATCCTATTCCTGAGTTCATAAAAAGACTTTTTCCTGCTGATAGTCCTTGAGACATGAAATAGAATAATGCTGGTAGTACTATTATTAGTCTTCCATTGATTAGGTGGTGGAATATCCATATCATCATTAGTCCACAAATACTTCCTGAAGCTCCTAATGCTGTAGCTTGTGGTAAGAACATTGCAAATAATACACTTCCCATTATTCCTGTAAAGCAATAAGCCAATAGTATAAATCTTTCTCCATAGGCTTTCTCTATTACAGGTGTAATGAATGATAAGAATAACATATTACCCATTAAATGTCTTAATGATCCATGTAAGAAACAAGCTGTTAAGTATGAATACCATATATTACTACGGAATACATACATACTTGTTATATCTGGATTTATACATTGCATTATATATACTATTATATTAACTACTATCAGTATTTGAGTCATTATTAGTGCTTTACTAGATATTTTACTAGTTAATCTTCTTAGTAATTCCATTAACATGTAGTGTAATTTTATCATTTACATTATACTCAATACCAGGATACCAATTACATATCCTGAATAGTTAGTTATAAGATCTGTTAATAGGTCTATTTTAGCTTCTCTGTCTTCATTAAATATATTATAGTGTTTATCAATTATAAATTCTTTATATAAAGGATATATAGCTACCCAGTAAGGGCTAGTGAATAAATTAAATACAAATACCATAGAACAAGTTAAGAATATATGTAATGCTGCTTGAGTACATACATACTTATTATTTAAGTTTAGCCAAGTAATCTTACTTAATTTATTTATTATCTTGTCTATCATTTAAAATGCCTTATAGTCTATAACTACTCTTACTCTTCTATCATCAGTATCAGAAAAATTCCCTGAATTAAGTAGTGCCTGAGCAGCGGTAGCTATTCTAAGTAGCATTGCTACACCACTTGCTTCTGCAATTAATCCTAGCCATGTTCCACCATTTCTATAGTAGCCATTCATATTCATGCTAGCGACCGAATAATCTGTAGATATTTTACTGCTTGCTGGTATAGCAAAGTATAGAACATCAGCACCACTACCCGCCGTTCCTCCAGCATTATTAGTTAAATTTATAGCTAGAGACATCTTTCCATCTCGTTGTAATGTATAATAACAAGCCTGTGTGGCAAAAGTAGGTAAGGTAGATGCCCCAGTTTGGAATATGTAACCCCCTGAATCTGCACCATTCTGCCCTGTTGGGAAGGTAAATACTGTTTGTTCATGGTATCTGTTAATACCGTCTGCGTTATTTAATGTTTGAATTGTCCAATAATCAGCCATTATATTTCCTCATTTAATATTTGTACTAGGTCTGCTCCTAGGCTTACTGCTTCATCTAATAGTTCTTGTGCTAAATCTTTCTTTATCTTGAGTTCATTGATTTGTCTAATCATTTCCTTCTTAGGTAGTTCTTTAATACCTTTTCTATTGCTCATGTGTTCTATGTTCTTTATTTGAGCTTCGCAAGTAGTGACCTCTTGTATTTTACGTCTTATATTAATACTCTCTTCACCTTTAGTTAATACACTTCCATTTAAAGTACTCATATATATCTCCTTAGGTAGTCCATTGTATTCTAATTGCTCCCACACATACACAAGGCTTGGCAGCTAAATCATCTCCACCACTATCTGTCATACATAAGAAATTACCTTGTACATTGGCTCCACCTACATTTTTATAGTATACTGTGGCAGGGGTTTCTGTTTTAGTTGGGTCATCTGATAGGCCCCAATACACTTTAGAATTACCAAAGTTTATTGCATAAAGGTATAAAGGTCTGTCTTCAGCCCAGTTTACTGTAGTAGTAATACCCCATGAGTTATCACCTAATTCATTAGTGTCTCCATGTGATATGGTTGCATTGGCTGTTACGTTTAATGTTTTAACTAGTCCTGCTGTAGTACTTGGTATACCTACTGAGCCATAATTAGAAGTACTTAAACTAGATCCATCTGCACGACATATATTGAAAGCTGTTGCTGTTTGGCTTATACCTATGTCTCTACATTCACCTAGTGATAGTAAAGTTTCTTCTCTTGGAAATATTGGCATTAGTTTCTCCTATTATTGTATTTTATTCCATACTATTGAATATGGTAAAGCTCTATCTGCTGCTTCATCTACATCTTCTTCATATGTTACTTTAAAGTCATCTGTGACACCCATGTTTAGATCTATATATACACCATCTAAGTCTGCTGTAGTCCATGATTCACTCATTACTTCACGATAGTTAGTACCATCTACTTTATAATATATTTTAATTGTACCATTTTGAGTCATATTTACCATATCTAGCCATACTCCATATAATATCTTTCTGTCTGTTACTGTTAGTTCTACTACTGTTTGTTCTGATCCTGCATCTGTATAACTAAATGTAGCCTTGTCTTCACCAGAACCTCCTAGAGCATCTACTGCTGTTTGTACAGCTGCAATGTCTGTACTGATGTCTGCACCTACTGGTGATCCAATAGTTGCTTCTAATGCACCATTATCTACTACTGCTTTAATGGCTCCAAGACCATCTGTAGCATTGTCTAAATCTGTTTGGATTCCATCTACTACTGTGTCTACTGTGGTAAGGGCTGCTGCTTTAGCTACTGTACTGTCTAAGGCCATGTCTGTTGGAGCTGGGATTGCACTTAATCCTAGTCCTGCTACGCCTACGGTTGTAATTAGGCCATCTATTAGTGTATCTAGTGAGGTAATGCTACTTTCTAATGCGCCATTGTCTGCTACTGCTTTTATTGCAGCAATGTCTGCGCTAATGGATGCACCTACTGCGGATCCTATTTCTGCTGTATCTAATAGTATGTCATCTACTATTCCATCAATAGTTGTTACATCTCCTTGTACTGCATCTACTTTACCGTCTGTGACTGCGAAAGCTGCTGCAATTACTGAAGCATCTGCTGGATCAGTAGGGAGGTTGTCTGTACTTGTCTTAATGGAATCTACTACGGTATCTACTGTAGTTATTAAACCATCTGTTGTTACGAATGATGCTGCTACTACAGCTGCATCTGCTACGTTTGCTGGAAAAGTGTCTGTTTTAGCTTTAATAGCATCTACTATGCTGTCTATTAGTCTTACTAATCCTACTAATGATGTTCCTGCTGATGTGTCTGACTTACTTCCTATTACATCACTCATTATTACATTGTCTGCTGAGTCTGCCGAAGGAGTGTCATGGAAAGCATCTATTACATCTATCTTGCCATCTGTTACAGCAAATGCAGATACTATTACTGAAGCATCTGCTGGATCTGTTGGTAGATTATCTGTAGAGGCCTTGATTCCATCGATTAGTAAATCTAACCTGCCTCCATCCTTTAGATCTCCTTGTATTTCATTAGTATCTTCTAATATTGAATCCACATTAGCATCTATAACCGTTAGTTCTAATGTATCTTTGCTTGTAAATGGCATGGTATTAATCTCCTATTTATTAAATTGTATTAGCCCCATTGAGGCTTTCTGTCTATAAAAGTTCTTGGTAATTGTGGTATAGCTGTTACGAAATGAGTTCTAAATATCTTTTCTGCTCTCTTATGGTCTACCATTCTCATCTTAATTAGGTTCGATACTATAGCTCTCCATCCTCTCCAAAGGAATACTTCATCATTTGGAGCATGTCCTGTATCTATCATCTCATTTAATGTTTCTCTTCCTTGTTCTTCTATTATTTCATTAAAGTTTAATGCTGATACTGAATATTCAGGTACATGATTATGAGGTATTCCAAATAAGTATTGCATTATTCCTTTAGCTTCTCTTAGATACAGCCCTGCTGTGGGGTAGTCTTTAAATCCTGGTTTAGCTACTTGATGTTTTACATCTATGTATAGTCTAGGATTTAGTTTCTTTAATAAATATTGAAAGTCTGTAAATAGCATTTAATACCTCTAGGATAGGGAGGAGATCCCTCCCATACCCAAAAGCATCAACCACCTGTGGCTGCACCTCTAATCTGTACGCATAAGTCTGGTGATGCACCTTCGTCTGCATCTTCTGCCCAGGCTCCGCCTACATAGGCACTGCCGAACATCATTTTATAACCTATTGAACCTCTTTGGTTTAATGGGTCTGCTGCTCCTGATGATCCTACTTCTTTATTGATGTATTCGATGAAATCTTTGTCTAAAGATGTGAATACAAAAGGATCTTGGGCACATAGTAATCCTCTATATACATTTACACTACTACCATTTTCTACTGAGCTAATGTTGTTAGATTCGATTACTTTAGCACCGTAGGCTTTACCTACTTCACCTTTTAATGGTTTTTCTTGCATACCTGCTACATACTTATTCAATTCGATGATACCACCTGCTGAAGTGTCTGACATCATATCCATAGCTATTAGACTATGGACTACCATTGTATAGTATCCATCTTCTCTTTCAGGGGCATCTTGTCCTCTAAGAACACGTACGCCTTTAATTACATCTAGGGCTGTAAATACTTCTGTAGCTGAAATGTCATCATCTACTGTATTACCTGCTCCTACATATTGGATGCTATTTGTAGCTCCTGCAATTAATACTGCTATAATTGTAGAATCTACTGATTTAGCTGCTGCATAACCAAGTCTTTTGGAAATGTTTTCAACTACATCATCTATGGCTACTTTTGATATTACATCAGAGTGGCCTATCCATCTACCATATTGGGATAGTGTTATAGTAGTCTTATTGGTTGATATTTCACTTTCTGATGGTGTTACACCTTCTGTTATAGAATCGCTAGTATTATCTAAATTAGAGTACTGTAACACGTATGATTCTTTACCTGTTCTTTTAGGATGAAGTTTTTTCATTCCTAGTTGTGCTACTACTAGTTTCTTTTCGGCTGATTCTAACAGAGTTTTAAAGTAAAAACTATGTAAGTTATCTGATAGTGTACTAGTATCTACATATGGAGTTGTCATTGTTTATTCCTCGTACAGCATTAGTATTCTAGTTCACCACTTTTTAGTTTGGCTTTGATTTCTGATGCTGTTAGTTTGTCTACGTCTGATTTCTTACTTTCTTGATTGCCGGAGGATCCTTCGATCTTAGCTTTAGCTTTTTTACGCTGTAGCTTCTGGCCCTTAATGATTCCCTTTTGTTTAGCTTCGTCTGCTGCTTTCTTTGCTATTTCTGTAGCTTTTACACCTTTAGCTGCATAATGTAGAATGTCTAATAGACGAGGATCGTTATTCATACCATTAGCCTGTATCATGTCTCCATAATGGGTGGCTATCTGAGTCATTACTGGCTCTAGTTCAGCAAATTCAGGATCTTGCATACGTTGTTCGTATGCTCCTGCAAATTTCTCTGATTGGGCTACATTTCTATCCTTGTCTGTTTCTGATCTAACTATGTTCTTAATAGCTTCTACAGGGTCTTTCTTTATCTCTTCAGCAAATCTAACTAATCTTTCATTTCTGTCTTCTGGGGATTCTCCCTTGCGGGGTGGGGCTGTTACCGCTGATCTTAGTTTCTGGATTTCACTACTTTGGGATCCTGTGAATGTTTCTAGTTCTCTGTAGGATTTAAGTAGATCTTCCTGAGTTTTGATCCTTCCTGGTATGATCCAATCTTCATCTGGAGTTCCCTCATCAGAATCGTTGTCTGAGGCTCCCTCAAGTGTTCCCTCTTCATCAGAGGCACCTTCATCGTCTTGGGATTTCCCTTCGTCTTCATCGAGTTCATTGTCTAGTTCAAGATCTTCTTCATCGTTTTGATCTTCGTCAATGGCCTCTCTGAGTTCGTCTAGGGACTTGTCCATTTCTTTGTCCATTTTGTTCTCCTTTTTTCAGTTACTATATATCGTATTCTTTTTTTAATTGTTCATCTTCTAATATGTCTTGCATTTCTTCATATAGTTTTTCTTTAATACTTTTTGATGATTTTAGTATCATTATGACACTATCAAATGCTCTATAGCGTTCTTGGTATCTTACTATTTTATTGTAGTCCTTTTCTTGTAGTAATGCTTGAGTTACTATGTTTTTTACTCTTTCTAATTCACTTAGAAGGATGGGCCATCCATCATGTTGGGTTAGATTGTCTAAGAGGGTATATTTATTGGTTTCTTGGCTTTTAGATTCTATTTCACTCATTGTTGACCTCCTTTATCACCTTGTACTTGTTCAATGGGTACTACATTTACTGGTTGGCCTTTTTCGTCTAAGAGGTTACCTTGGCCATCGTCTATTACTGTAGTTGGACCTTCTGGGTTTAGGAATTTGTCTGGGTGTGGGTATCCTTTAAGTTTAAATGATTCTAATAAGAGTTCTCTGAAGTTTACTGTTCCTGGAACTACTCCTTCTACTTGGGCTATTGTTTGCATTAGGTATGCTAAGTCTTCTGATCTTTCTGCTCTGGTTGCTTTGATTGGGGATGATTCTGGTACAAAGTCTACATCTGATAAGAAGGATGTGTTGTCTAGTTCTCTGAATGGGTTACTCTCTGTATCTGATACTCTGTACTCTGTTTTAGATCCTTCTTCTGTTCCTATAAATTCTCTGTTGTACCAAAGGAGTATCCTGGCCAATGGTTTAATGAATGTGTACTGTAATAGTTTAGCCTTAATTACACTTCTTAATTGGCCTCTACTAGCTAAGTAAGATATGCCTGTTGCTGTTCTACCGAAAGCTGCTCCTACGTTAGATACATCTTGTCTTGGGTTTAGTATTTCTGTAGTGGATTGGATGTCATAATCTATTCTAGCTAGTTCTTCTACGGAGGCTTGAGAAGCTCCTGAATGTTCTAGTTTCTCTATGGCTTCTTTATCATCGCATAGTACTATCTTATCTGGTGCTGTGTATAAATCTCTTAAATTTACACCTGAAGTACGTTCTACTAACCACATTGAGTGTAATGATATATTAGTTCTATCTAATCTAGCGTTTCTTAGTGCTGTAGATTCACTAATTAGTCCTTTAATGTGATTTAGTTCTCCGTAACCGTAGGATTCACCTTCTACTGGATAGTTGTATGACATTGTAAAGGGTTTGAATTTATATTTAAAAGGGTTGGGTTCTTTTCTTAGTAGTAGAGCATCATCTTCTCCTGTATGTGCTACTGCTATTAATGCTGGTTCTTTACGACCTTTTCCTAGATTGTACATTCCCCACCATTCTATGATTTCCCATTTACCTTGATTTTTCTTATCTAGGTCTTTTCCTTGACCAAATAGTGCTACTCCTGCTTCTTTAGATACTTCTTTATCCGAATCATTCCTTATTACTGGTTTATTTGATTCTAGTTTGTTATCTTTCTTACCTATCATCTTTTTAATCTTAGCATGTGCCATCTTGTAGTTATCATTATCTAAGAGTTCTTCTGGGGTTCTATATACCCTATGGGCTACCCAAGGCATCTTTTGTACATTGCAATGGTCTACTCCTTTAGGGATTATAAAGGAGAATAAGGAAATGTTATAGAATCTTGGACCATCGAATGTTACTCTATCTTGTATATATTCTTTAGGTTCTCCTGTTTCCATGTCAAATTCATATTCATCTGGTTCTAGTTCTATTTCTGTTGAATCTTCTTCCCAGTTAATCTTCATTACGGCATTACCTAGTTTTCCTAGGTTACGGAAGTATTTTCTTGCTTCTGGGTAAAGTTCACCTATTTCTGTTTGCCATTGGGTGAAGTTTGTTATTTCTTCTGATGCTTCTAAGTCTTCTTTGTTTCTTCCTACGTACTTTATGTAAGGAGCTTCTCCTAATAGAAGTTCTGATAACTGGTCTACGAATGGTTCTATTTGTTGGAAAGCTATGGGTAGTTCTAGGTTGGCTCTGCCTCTAGGAGTGTTCTTTTTAGCTGCTCCTTTAGCATAGATGTATTCGAAGGTGTTCCACTTCTTATGGAGTGGTTTATAGAATTTTCTTGAGCTAGTTAATAGATCATCTACGTATTCTAAACACTCTTTATTCTTTATCTTTTTAGACTTTTTAGCCATAATTTATTCCTAGTTATATTGGAAATCCTGTTGTGCTGTCGTATTCTCTTTCCATGTTGGTTTGGGATTGTTTATCGTATCTAGTTACTGATCTTAGTACTAGTACTTGTTCCCAGGCTAATGCTAATGCCATTACTGTATCATCGTTGGCTACGCCTTTGGCTCCTATCTTGCCTGTCTTTTCATCTCTTACGAATGTACTTAGTTCTTTTATTGTTCTTTGGTCTTTGACTTTCAGTTCACCATCTCTTAGGGCTGCTTTTAAATTGGATATTAACTGGCCTTTATTGTTGCCTGTTCTGTATCCAATGATTTTAGTTTTCTTTTTAGTGTATTCGTTGTACTCAAACCTTTTATATAGATATGGGTATCTTAATGATGTAGAGTATGTTCCAGCTAGGTTTGTTATTACTGCACTACCTGTATTGTTACTTTCTATAATTACTCTTGCTTTGTTGTAATAGTAACCTGCTTTATATACTTCTGCTGCATAGTTATCTTCGTCTATTTGGTTGGACCAGAAGTTAGCTACTACTACTCCTGTATCACAGTCTACTACTTGGGAACATGATGCATCTTTTCCTTTGCCTTCGGCTGTATCCACCCCTATAGCATAGGTATGTAGTTCTTTAGGTTGTTCCCAGATTCTCCAGCCATGGAAATCTTCATCATCGCCTTTAAATACTCTGGATTCAAATTTTATCTTTAATTTAGGCATGGGCTGTTCTCAAGTCTCCTTTAAATGCTGGATCTGTACTGTTCATCCATAGGTTTCTTACTAGCTCTGCTGAGAATATTGATGATGCTCCTGATAAGAAGCATGTTACTGGATCTTCTGGGTATTTCTTTAAGAACTCTGCTTCTGAGTCTCCGGCTTCTGATATCTTTAATCTTCTAAATAGTATGTGATCTTCATCTAGGTCATTGATCTTCATTAAGTCATCTTCTTTATCTGTAAGTACAAATGTTTTAGGTCTTCTCATACAAGAAATATCTTCTTCTTCTGGATAGATCCACCACCAAGGAAAGAAGTGTCCTGTGAACATAGCTTTATCTGGGTTCTTTAGGAATGAGTCCCAATACTTAAAAAAGAGTCCTGATGCTCCGTCTGGAGTGGACTCTAATACGATGTGGCCTGATAGGGGGACTGATTCTATTGATTCTTGGATTCTCTTTTCTTGGACAAATGCTGCTTCTGCTATATGTAGGAAATCTAAGGTAAGTCCTTTAGTTTCAGTACATACCATTAGAAGAGAACCTGTTTCTGCTATTAGTAATTCAAAGGCATTATCAATAGAGTTATGTACTGGGTAGAACTCACCCCAATCTTTTTGGAATTGGTTGAAAGCGTTTTTAGTTATTCTGAAGTACTTTTTAACGTTGGGTAGAACTTCTGCCATGATTGCAGCGTTCATGCCTAGTCCAAATAAGCATAAATCTAATGCCATTACACAAGATAGTGTCGTAGTACCACCTTGTCTCATTTTTAGGATTGAGTCTCTATGGGTTCTATGGTCGTAATAATAGTCTTGCATTTTGTTCATTCTAAATGATACATATCTTGATCTTTGCCCAGGGATTGCCCTTTTAGGTCTTACTTTATAGAGGTTATTTATACGTTCTTTAGCACCTAATTTTATCATGCCTTTTTCAAAGAAGTCTCTTAAAACTAGAACTGGCTCCTTTTTGGAAGCCATTTCATTTAGTTCTTTTAAGAATTTCTCGAATTTAGGTGTGTAAGACAATATTATCCCCTTATATACATTATATCATACTATCGGGTATATCTTCAATACTTTCTTCATTTATTTCATATATTTGGTAAGAATGTCCATCTTCTGTTAGATAGTCCATATTTAAGACTTCTTGGGCAATGAACTCATTAGATATGTAGTTATGGTCATAACGTCTATTTATGGCGTTTATATAGTCTTGGATAGTGATAGGATTATCCTTTCCATTTAGGGACAGATAAATAGTTATTAGTTGTTCCATTTCGTTTTCTCTCTGATTCGGTTAAAAACTCTGCTAGTTTAAGTATGTATTTACGTGCTTCTGCTCTTACTCGGGGGTCCTCATCCATTAGGTCTAATTCTGCTGTTTGCATGGCTAGTTTCATTAATCCAGTATCTTTCATTGTGTCTAGCATGCCATCTTTTAATTCTTTTATTTTAGAATCTACTAAATCTTGGATTAGGGGTTTGGCCATGTTTTGAGTACCTATATTTCCAGCGTCTATTTTATTCTTAGCGTCATAAGATACCATAGCTGCTTTAGTAGCATTTCCACCATTTGCTACGTACTCATCTACGAATTTGGATTGTTTTAAGGTGGGTTTTCTTTTCTTGGTCATATCTATATTATATCACATATAAGGGGTATTATCAACATTATTATAGTGGTGCTACAGAATTGTAAAAATAGAAAATAGAAAAATAGAAAAATATTTAACGGGTATCTGTGTGTATGTGCTAGGGGAGGTAGTATACACACTGTTACACTACACAGAGTGGCCTTGTGGGTAAGGGGGGGTGGTTAGTATCTATTAGCATGTAATATACTTACTATTAGAGGTATATGCTATTAATACTATATGGTATTATTATAGTATTGTTATATGATATACTGTATTATTACCGTAGGTGTATATAGTATGTAATGTTATAATATATACATATGCATATATATACATATATACGCAGAGGTTTTGGGCAATGCAGACCCCACCCCGCTAATAATGCGCTGTAGCATACACCTACGGCAATAAAGGCAATAATAGGTAACATATAGACGTATAGAAGTGTATAGAATGGGTATTTATCCGATAATTTGTATAATATTCCTTCTAATCTCTTATATAGGGAATGTACCTAATATGCAATAGTAATTGTTAGTGTTTACCTTATATAATCTTTACCGACGGAGTATCCTATGTTCTATTAATTCTATTAAGTAGGCTAGTAACACCAATACAATTACCTTTCTAAGCCCTCTGAAGGGGTCAAGGTTCTACGCAATAGTGTTATCAATAGCTATGCTAGGGTTTTTAATAATAATGGCTTAAATAGGTCTTGTAGGACGTAATTGACTATAACAGGTGCTAACCTATAACAATTAATAGGCTAGCATTGATAAACTATAATTACTTAACTTCAATTAATGAATAGTATCATCCTTTTGAACATACCTTATCTCAATACCTGCACTTGTAGCCGAATAGGTGCTAAGTATTTTATATTTGGCCTTTAAAGCATTGGTAAAGGTATCAATGCCTTGCTCTACTACCGTTTCAATAGTTTCGTCCAATATATCATCCACTAATACTAGTTGATACATAGTTACCTCATTGGGTTATTTATTAAGTTTGTCTTTAACTAATTGCTGTAATATTATCAACCTTTTCCTAATAGCCTCATAAGATAATCCATGCTTATCACCAATGGCGCGATAAGATAAATCATTCATATTCCTATCAATATATATCTCATAATCTACACTATCGCCTAATATGATTTTAATTTTATCAAGTAACAATTGAACTGTAATATTACTATCTGAATTGTTATGGTGCAAATTGTCTACAAAATCGGCACACCTACTATCACACAATTTATGCTTATAGCTTGGAATACGTACTAGAGAGCCTGTATTCTCAATCGCTCTGATGATAGATTGTTTTATCCATTGGTACGCATAGGTGCTAAACTTACACTTATTGTTCTCAATATACTTGCTATTAGCTGTTAGTAGCCCTATGTAGCCCTCTTGACACAAATCCTCGAAGTCTAATCCATTATTAATATACCTTTTAGCTACATACTTGACCAATCCCGTATGCTTTTCTATTAGTTTGGCATTATCCATGTTACACCCCTTCGGTAATTATTCAAGATTATCCATCTGTTCAATATCTCTATAACCCGTCCTACAATATAAAACCTCATCCAATGTATCTAGACTACATCCTTTCGCATTAGTGATTAACTTTAATTCCTCTTCGGTAGCAATGCCACGTTCGATAAGTATATCCCACATATCGCTTATAGTTTCGTCAATGGTCATAATATTACCTCATTAGTTACTTATCATTGCTTTCTTAAAAATATGAATTTATTGCCGTATGCCGTACATTCATTGATAGGGGTTTCCCATAGTCCAAAACTGCCCCATTTACTAATAACCCTAGTATTTAGCAGGTTCTTATTATCGGTGCTAGATACTAAAGCATAGTGTAGCAGTATGCTATGGTCAAGAACACATACTAAATCACCTTTTTTTATATCGTTAAGTGTGATTTTATTATAACCCTCTTCCAATAGTTCTTGTATACTATAATCGCTCCATATCCATTCAATAAGGCAGTCATGTACTGCATAGCTTTCACAATTATATTCCGCATTACTATCTTCATGTAATATATTGCTTATAGTGCTTTTTGGAGTGTACCTGTTTTCATCATTGTTTATGTATGATGGAGTTTCAATAGTATATGTATAAGTCATAATATTACCTCATTAGTTGTCTAAGTCGTATATATACGGCCGTTTACCTTCAATATCCACTTCACTATATGAGGCGATATAGTAATTATCACTCTCAAGTAGTCTATCTAAATCCATATAGGTTTTATCAGTAGGCAATAACTTGCCGTTCACTTGTAATAATAAATAATCTTTACAGCTTTGCTCCGAAAAGCCTATAAACTCAATTATTGTATTGTTTTCGTCCCAATCGTCATAATACTTTAAAATATAAATATCCTGCATGGTGTACACCTCCAGTCAATTAGTTATCTAAATTTACTATCAATATCTCTGTATCTGGTAATTCAGGATGGTAGTCCTCACTATTCCATTCAACACTTTCCACCCCTTTATCTTTTAGGTACTTCTCTATAGCCTTGTCGCCGTCTAGTTCTTTACTTTCTGCAATATCGTTCAGTTCTCTTATTTTGTCTAATCCATGCATATTATACCCCTTCGGTTAATTATTTAATAAAATGTACATCTGTATCAACTACCTCAAAATATATACAATCCTCTTTCCATCTTTTATTTAATGCTATTATGTAGGCCTTTAACACTTCAACCTTATCTGTCAATACCTCATACTTATAAGACAAGTCATATTCAACCTTTCCAGTTTCTGGATTAAACCATCCACCTTTTATTTCATACTTTGTAAAACCACCGAACTTCTCACACAAAGTATCATGGAATAGCAGTTTATCACACAATACTAATTTACACAATGGAACTATAAAGACTACCTTTTTCATAACTACACCTCGCTTTCTAGTTTATTTAATCTCTTTAATAGCAATAGTTGATAAGTATCACCAAATTTTAAGTCTTTTAACTGGCACTTTATACCTTCGGCAGTATTGTCAAACTTGTTAAAATCTACATATGAATAAACATCAATATCATCCATTACATTATAATACAAGTCTACTTGCTCCAAATCACCTAGTATAAAACCTAACACACTGCCTAACATATGCTTATTGTCGCTAAAATCCGTAAACTCTTTTGTAGTTGCTATCCAATCCCTATTATCATTACTATAATATGAACTAAAGCCGTCATACGAGGTATACCTATTTTTAATATATTCTTTAAATTTTGCCTCATTATCTCTTATATATACTTGAATAGCCTGTATTGCATTATCTGTTAAAGCTATCTTACAGTTAATAATATCAGTTTCAAAGTTATAGGCGTTCGGACTATATAAGCTATCAAATTCAATCCTAATATCTTCAAACTGCAAGCCTAAATCTAATATAGTATGTGCCTTAATTACCTTACATAACCTTTTAGACACGTCTTTTTGATACTCTTTATAATCTATGTAGTCAAGTATCTCATCACCATACTCGTCACGTAATTGACTATCGTCAAAATCCCAAATAGTTTCATAAAACCCACTGAATTTAGGCAAGTATGTATCATATGTAGCCATAAGACCCCTTTTGTTAGTTATAAATTACATTCTATCATTAAAAACTATTAAACTAGTGTATTTTGCGCCTTCGTTATAAAACATCTCCAACTCTTCAACTAAAGCTTGTAAAGTTTCGTTCACTGTAAAGCCGTCTTTTAGAATAAAACCTGACTGTAAAAATCCAGTGTTGCAGTAACCACCAAACACTAATGCTCTTTCAGTTTCTAATATATCAAAGTATACAAAACCATCATTAGTTTCTAATTCAATACCACTTAAATTTTCACCAACTCTTTTTGCATCTTTTAAGTTTTGTGCCGTCCATTCCATGTTAATACCTCTTTGGTTATTTAATATTATCTATCTTCTCCACTAATGTTACATCATCATCATCATTAGTTAACAAGTCTTTATTTTGACACATTAAAATATCTTGAAAGAAAGATGTGAAGTCTTCATTAGTTTCATCAAAGTATATATGGCCTTCTGGCATCATGTTATAATCACTTACTTTACTTGCTACGATTATTTTATATGCTAGTTTCATACTTCTATTACCCTGCATGTACCATGCCAATAAAAACTCCAATGATATTAGTATGAGAATATATTCCCGTGTCATAATATTGACAAGGTATTGCACAATAAGCCTATAACTTAAGGTGTATCTATATGATATTGTTATACAAGTAATTAATGACCCACTATAGGGTGTATTTATACCTTTAAGGTAGTATTACACCCCTTTAAAATATAATGACATAATTATTATAATATGGTATATTAATTGCAACTACACAAACTATACCAATATGGCTAGAATTATTATTTATTATTAAAAATATAGGACTTTATTTAATTTGTGTCGAATAATGAGGTTTGCAATATTTTCATACTTTTAGCTATGGTCCGAGAAACTTCGATTAGGGCTTGGGTATTACAACATAAGGAAACTATATGGAACGAATAGAAAGCTGTGTAATATGTGGTGAACCGTTATCAGTAGATAGAGTTATGAATGGTATTTCTATATGTGATGAATGTGAGGAGTTATCAACTACCGAAGGAGAATGTTATGATAAAGAGGATTAGTATATTACTTTTATTGCTATTTATAGCTTCATGTGGTAGAACCTCCGGCAAGTTTGATCAAAATGATACAACACCATTAACGTGTCAAGAAATGTATAGTCAAGAGTTTTGTGATAGTATTAGAGGAGAGGATGGTGAGTCTATTACTGGTGCCGAAGGATTATCAGGAGAGAATGGTATTAATGGAATAGATGGTGAGGATGCAGAGCCTTGCACAGTAGTTGGTGTATTAGATGAGGACACAGGAGACACAGGAGCCTTAATAACGTGCCCAACTAGCCAAGCTATAGTATGGGATGGGGTAGAGGGAGAAGATGGATCAGATGCCATCCTGGAGGTTATAGACCCCTGCGGTAAAGAAACTACTTATGATGAAGTATTGTTTAGACTATCTGATGGTAATATATATGCTGTATATGCACACATTAAAGGTAATAAATATGAAATAATGTTGACACAGCTTATTAATTCATGGTATATAACAACTGATGGCACAGATTGTAATTTTAACCTATTCAATGGTGAGGTAACCTGGTGAGAAATAAGATTATAAAAGTATGGAAAGATGAGGATAACAGAAGATGGTACTTACCTGACTGTGATGACTTTCCTTATATATCCTCTTCAACATTGGTAGGCATAGCCAAGACTTATAGGTATAGAGGTTTTAAGAAAGATGATAAATCAGCTAAGAGATTACAGAAAGCTGGTCAAATAGGTACTAATATACATGCTGTATTTGAACAATATAATAGGAAACAACTAGGAGAAGACTTCTATGTAGATCCTAAGATATGTACTAGATATAATCAAATACTACTCAATTATATTAAGAAAGTAGAATTAATATCTCTTAATGAAGGAGAGGTTAAAGTAGTAGAGGTAGAACGTGGTGTTATTAACTCCTTATACAAGTATGCTGGTAGATTTGATGTATTAGTTACCGTAGGAGGAGAATATGAGATATGGGATTATAAAACAAGTAGACAAGTAAAAGAAGAGGACGGCTGGCAGTTAGCTAGTTATATGCTTGCATTGCTCCTAGAGGGGATTAAAGTAAAAAGAGTACGTATCATACACATAGATAAAATATCCTATAAGATAACAGATTTAAAATATCGACATCATGGATATATGATACGTAAGTTTCTAGGACTAATGGACACATTTAAAGGAATGTACTTTAATGACCTATTAAGAGGCCGTATTAATGATATAGATGAACTAGGTAAGAAATATAAATGGCCTTTAGACGAATTACTTAAGTGTTATGTAATAGACTATAATAAACAAGAGGAGAACATTATGGAACTACAAGAAGTAACAGGACTAGGAGACAAGAAAACATTTGTCAAAGATCCTAACAGAGTAGATTTTAGTGATGGAGAAGTAATTGGCACCCTATTAGGTGCTGTGCCTAGCCGATGGGTACACAAAGCCGGCAAGAAAGTATTTGCATGTACCGGTAAGGATAAGTGTGAGAGATGTAAGTTAGGTATGAAGAAAGCAGTACAGTTTAAAGCCAATTTCTTAACACTAGATGCTACAGATAAACCAGTTATTAAATACATAGTATCTGAATCAATTAGACTGTTCTTTGCTTTAAATGGAGCTATGAAAGAAATAGCCGCTAATGATGGTGATACTAGAACAGCAGTAATAAGGATAGAAAGATCAGGTACAGGATATGATACACAGTACAAAGTAGAAAGTATTGCACCTAAGTGTAAAGCATTACAGAACATAGCTGAAACTATTAAAGATATGGAACCACATGAATTAACATTTGATCCACTTGAAGATGATGGAGATCAAGGTGATACCCCTGATAGAACAGATATTGTAGAGTAATAACTAGAGGACAATACTATGTTTAAGAAGACACAACATAAACCGTATTTAATTATTCCAGATACACATGCACCTTATCATCATAAGGACACCATCAAGTTCCTTAAGGCAGTATATAAGAGGTTTAATTGTCAAGATAAGGTGATACATATAGGAGATATATTTGACTTTCATGCCATTAGTAAGTATACAGTAGAACCAGATGCACCTACGGCAAAGGATGAGTACCAAAAGGCATTAAAGTTCAGTAAGGAGCTATGTAAAGCATTTCCTAAAGGAGTATTAATAATAGGTAACCATGATACCAGAGCTACATCTACATTAAAAGCAATGGGAATACCTATGGAGTTTATGAAGTCATCTAAGGAACTATTCGGATTAACTAAAGGATGGAAAGTAGAACCACTATGCCATGTAATTAAAGAACTAGATGTATTATGTGAACATGGTAACAATAGTACCGGCCCTAATGGAGCATTAAACACAGCTATATTTAAACGTACTAGCTTTGTTCAGGGCCATTGCCATAGTGAAGCAGGATGTAAGTACAGTGCTAACCACGATAGCTTAATATTTGGTATGAATGTAGGCTGTTTAGTGGATAATACATCTCTAGCTATGAGATATGGCAAATACTTAAAGAAAAAAGGTGTATTAGGATGTGGTCTAGTATACTCAAATAGTCATGCAGAGTTTATACCAATGGAGATATGAGGAGGAAGATATGATTGGTAAAAGAAATTGCCCTAAATGTGGTAGAGCTATGGAAGTATTATTTACTAGCTACTACTGCCCTTACTGTGCAAAGATGGAAGAAAGAGATAAACTCAATAGAGAACTAAACGAATGGGATTGCCCAGAAGAAGGACAAGATGGTATATCAGTAATAAGTTATGGTACTAAAACAGAGTATGATCCTACTTATGGGAATACCTCAAGTGGGGCTAAAGCACCTTCTCCTTCTGGAGTACCACAATGCTCATTTAGAGAGCTTATTATAGGAGATACTGTAACGATAAAGAATGATCTAATTGTAGGTAGTGACTATGATGATGCACCCTTTATGGATGAAATGAAAGCATTAGCAGGAACGACTACAGTGATTAGGAGTAAAAAGTATAATTCATTTATTTCTAGTACCTTATATAGATTAGATGCAGATCAAAGGAAATGGAATTGGACTCAAGAAATGTTTGAATAAACTAGGAAAGGTATAATGAAAAAGAAACGTATTAAAGATCCTGAGTTTAAAGTGTATATAGAGGGACTACCCTGTTATATATGTGGCCATAAAGCTGATGGGTATAGGAGTATATATAGTGAGTATACTGATACGTTTAAGAAGAAACCTTGTAAGAATACTGCACATCATTGTGATGTAGATAGGACTAGAGCTAAGAACGATCATAGAGTATTACCTTTATGTGGTCACTATGTAATAAGTGGTAAAGGTACTTGTAATTGTCATAATATTGTTCATTCCGAAGGAGTGTACAAAACTAAAGAATCACTAGAGAAGCTTAGTAAAGATGCTGATAAGTATTATGAAGAGTATCTTAAACTAAAGGAGAATTAGATGAAAGCCTATTTAGCAGGTGGTATTGATAGAAGAGATGATAGAGGCATGACCTGGAGAAGACTAATTACTCCAATGCTATCTGATATAGGCATAGAAGTCTATAATCCATGTATAGAAGAGAATGATATATTTGAGAAACATAATGTAGCACCTAGTGAATTAGAAACTACTAAGAAGTATAACTTTGAAATAACTAAAGAATTAGGACATGATATCTGTGAAAGAGACATATCAGCAATCAAGAAATGTGATATGATGATAGTATATTATGACCGTTCAGTAAATCTCTCCTCCGGTACAGTATCGGAGATGACTTTAGCTAAACATATATTCAAAATGCCAATATATTGTATTAAGAAGGTATCTAAAAAAGATATACCATTATGGACTTGTGGTACACTATACTCTAATGTACCAGAATTTAAAAACTTAGAAGAGTGTGTAAGCTATATTAGAAAGGAACATAAGAATGGGATATAAGCCTAAGTTTAAAATAGGTGATAAAGTAAGATACATAGGAAATGAAAGAAAAGTACCAGGACCTTGTACAATAGATAGAATAGTAAAAACGTTCCAGAATTATCATGTAATAGACGCTAAAGGAATAGGTAGAGTATTCACAGAGAATGATTTAAAACTAGTAAAGGAGAAGTAAATATGCTTACCATAGGAGAAATAGTAAACTATAAAGGTGTAGCCTATAGCACTGTTGCTAATCCTTGTGTAGTATTGAAGGTAGACCCTGGTTCAGCATACCCCTTTATTGTCCAAGATAGTAATAATAACACCTGGTGCTTTGAGGAAAAGGACCTAGAAGCAGTACCTAATGATGAAGAGAAGGACTGTGACTGTATAAGCTGTAAAGGTGATGGATGTACTAAGTGTAGTGTTAATAGTTTAGATAATTATGAGCTAAGGGTAGATCAAGCATTACCGGAGGATTATACAGGAATTGCATTACAAAAGTATACAAAAAAGAAGAATGATGCACTTGATAGAATGTGCAAAGAAAATAAGGAGCCTGATCCTGTGGTGATTAAAGAAATGACAGATAGAATACTACAAGACTTCGGAGATCCTTCGGCAGAAGAAATAGAAACTAACTCTAAAGGCGGTAAGAATAGTAAGATAGGAGTAAGATATGACCTAATACCTCCATTAGCTATTAAAGAGTTAGCTAAAGTATTAGAACAAGGATCTAAGAAGTATGACGAATGGAACTGGTTGAACGTAGATGTAAATCAACACATTAATCATGCTTTAAACCATATATTTGAATCACTAGTAAACAAATCTGAGAATAATACTAGTGAAACTATAGAACAAAATAGAATAGAAGAACTATCACATGCTTTCTGTAGATTAGGGATGGCATTAGAACTACTACTAAGAAGGAGACTTAAATGACTAGTACACTAATACTAATACTAATGTTTATAGGAGTAGTATTCATATTACGTAATGCTCCTAGTAGTGATGATAGTGATTATGATAACTTTTAACCGAAGGAGTAAGGTATGCCAATATTTGAAACTAAAGATGATCTAGTATCATTCTTTAAGGTACTAACGGATAACCTGGATAAGAACTTAGGTGAATCAGGATTTGAACTAAGTTTAAACATATCTGCCATCAATATGAACAATACTGATGCTATAATGGATGCATTTAAAACCTGTCAGAAAGCAGGAGAGAAGAAGATAGTAGGAGTAAAAGGCAATATACCTAACCCTTTGGCAAAGAAAGGGTAGGCCTATGTATAGGTAGAGAGAGATCGTTGAACCTTGACCCCTTAGAGAGTGTTAGAAGGGTATTATAGGAGGTGTTTTGAGTAAGATACCAAAGGTATTAGATGTAGAGACTACCGGACTTAACTGGACTAAATGCGGTATTATAGGCTGGGGATCTTACAGCAAACAAGATAAAGATATCAGCTTTACTAAAGATATTGAATCAGAAGAGAAGTATGAGTATATCTACCATAATGGCTCATTTGATGTTAAAGTAGCACATAAGAATGGAATAGAGTTACCATTTGATCATGATACTATACTAATGGCTAGTTTATTACAGTATAGGAATAGTGTTAAAGAGTATTACTATAATAGTTATGATGAAGAGACTAAACTTAAAGAGAGTCTATCCTTAGATGCGTTAGCTAAGAAAGACCTAGATATTCAAAATACCTGGAAAATAGACTGGAATAAAGATACTCCTACTTATGATGAGATTAAAGAACATTGTCTAATGGATTGTAGAGTAACTTACCACCTGTTTGAAATATATAAGGAAAGACTTATTAATAATGGACTGTGGGAGTACTACGTTAAACTAATGATGCCCTTTGCTAGGATGTTAGTAGATGTAGAGTGTGCAGGTATTAGATTAGATTTAGCGAAGCTAACCAAACTTAAAGCAGATTATGGAGAACGATTAAAAGTATGGGAAGTTGTATTCCGTAAAACTCATAAAGAAGTACTGGATATAGTAAGTAGACATTTGATCCGAGATAAAATAGCTAAAGTAAAACCTGGTAAGAAACCTGAAACTAAACAAAATAGAATAGATAAGATAGTTAAGGATGGCATTGAATTTAACCCAAGATCTAATGTACATATGAATAAGTTATTAGAACTTAAAGGATTAGAGATAAAGGATAAGAATGGTAAAAGAACTAGCTCCTCTAAGTTATTATATAGGTATAGACATGATCCAGTAATAGGGTCTATATTAGAATACAAGAAGATTAAAAAGATCCATAGAGACTTCTTATGTAAATGGGACGATTTAAGGATAGATGATGTATTATATACTAACTTTAGATTATGGGCTACTAGAACAGGTAGACTAAGTAGTGCAGAGCCTAACTTACAGCAAGTACCTAAAGATAAAGAGATTAGAGAGTTGTTTATACCTAGAGAAGGTAAGGTGTTTACTGTAGTTGATGCTAAACAAATGGAAGCAAGGCTAGCGGCATATTTTAGTAAAGAGCCTAATCTCATTAAAGCATTTAAGGATGGTACAGATGTATATGGACAAATAGCAATAGATCTTATGGGATTAGATTGTTTACCCAATGATGTAAAACTTAAATATCCTAAGGAGAGACAAGTAGGTAAACAGTTATTCTTAGCTAGTTTATATGGACAGGGATCTAAGAGTCTACATTTTATATTAAGTAGAGAACATGAGATAGATATTACATTAAGTGAGTGTAGGTCTTATAAGAGATTATTTAATAAGACATACCATAAACTTATCTCCTTCGGTGAAAAACTTAAAGAAGAGGTAATGGATAAAGGTTATATTACTAATTGGTTTGGACGTAAAGTATTTATACCGAAGGATAAGGCGTATAGAGCTATTAATTATTATATTCAAGGGTCTAGTAGTGAATTACTATCATTCGTTCAACTGAACATAGTTAAACATCTCCCAGAGGGTGCTAGGATACTTCTATTAGTACATGACGAAGTAGTATATGAACATAAACCAGAAGATACTGATAAGATAGTTGACATCGTTAAGAAATATATGATAGAACTAGTTAACAGCAAGTATGACATGTTTATGGATATGGACATCTCAACTGGCAAAGATTGGAGTGTAAAATGAATAATAAAGAATACGCAAAGGCATTAAGATTAATGGCAAAGATATATAAATATAATCCAGAGCTTCCTCAGATTAATGAACTTAAGCTATATCCATCAGGAATAGAGCAGGTTAGATTATGTATTAAATCATTAGATAATATTAAAAAGAACTATGATTCCCATTTTATACGTATTACAGGTACTATAGGTGGAATACGTATAGAAGCAGTAGATTGGAGAGAGGTAGTATGTACTAAAAGAGTAGTAGGTACTAGACTAGTTAAAAGAGAAATACCTATAGAAACTAAAATAGTAGAAGTAGAAGAAGAAATAGTAGAGTGGGATTGTAATCCAATACTGGGAGACTCAAAATGATAGTAATGAATTTTACATTAGAACATGAGAATAATCTTTATGAAATAGAATGTGATGTAACATTGAGTAGAGAGTTATATGGAGCAGATTATGATGGTAATAGAGGAGCTATGTTAGATATGTATGAGTTAGAGAATTGTTATATAAGTAACTCAGCAGATGGAGAGACAGCTAATGAATTATTTGAATTACTAGAAGACCCTATAAATGATTATATAAGTAGTAACATAGACTAAAGAGGATATGATGACTGAACCTAAAAAGAAAGAGTTTAAGGATATTAATAAGGCTTATGGAGAGGATACTATTAAGTACCTTACAGATGATTATGTTACTCCTGATGAGGTAATTCCTACTGGTGTTCTTTCTCTTGATCTTGCCGTAGGAAATGGAGGGTTAGCTACTGGTACTATAATGGAAGTATATGGCCCTGAATCAGCAGGTAAGACTACTATAGCCATGTTCATTATGAGAGAAGCACAAAGGTTAGGACATAAAGTAGCATTTGTGGATATGGAACATGCATTTGATACAGGACTAGCTAAGAACTATGGACTAGACCTTTCTCAAGTGGCTTTCTCCCAACCTGAATGTGGAGAACAGGCTTTAGGAATAGTAGAGATGTTAGTAGAAGAAGGGAATCATAAAGTTATAGTGGTAGATAGTGTAGATGCATTAGTACCTAGATCTGTTCTAGAGGGAGACTTTGGTGACAGTAATATGGGTAGGCAGGCTAAGATGATGAGTCAAGCATTAAGGAAACTTACTCCTGCGGTATCTAAACAAGGAGTATTACTAATATTCATTAATCAAATCAGAATGAAAATAGGCATAGTATATGGCAATCCAGAAACTACTAGTGGAGGTAATGCTCTTAAATTCTACGCTAAGTATAGATTAGAAGTACGTAGGAGAGAAGTACTTAAAGACGGTACATTAGTAATAGGTGCTAAAACTAGAGTAAAGGTAGCTAAGAACAAGAAAGCACCACCTTTTAGAGAATGTATATTTACATTAATATATGGTAAGGGTACCGATACAGATCAAGAACTAGCTGATGTATCCTTAGAGCTAGGTATAGTAGATCGTAAAGGGGCCTGGATGTTCATAGATGGAGAACAGATAGGACAAGGCTCTAAGAGCATAGTAGAGAAGATTAAGTCAGACCCAGAGTTTAAAACCATGCTTACAGATCTAGTAGCAAATAGTACTAAAGCTGAAACGAAGGAGTAATATGAAAGATATAACTGTTAGAGTAACACCTTGTACATATAGAGGCATCTATAATAACTGTACTGAGATACGTGTTGAAGTAAATACTAGGGGAGAAAAATATTCATATATTATGATGCTTGATAATGATGTATTTTCAAGTATTTGGGAACAATCCTTCGACCATATTAAAGAAATAGTGAAAAATGAAATACAAGATAAGGAGTAGTATGACTGCATTACTTACACTATGGGCTAAGAAGATATTTATTAATAAGTATACATTAATGTTCTTAATTCTTGTGCTATGCAGTATGGCATCTTATTATAAGGGTAGACAAGATATGAAGAATAAGTACGCCAGATCTCAACTTAAAGAGGTGATAGAATATGTGGATGAAAAGAATAAAGTTACTGATTATTATGATAGCAATAAGTTTGATGATGAATGGGTGCTGTCGGGAATCATTAGTAAAAATTCCAAAGGATGCATATCCTCAGATGGAATGTGTGACAATAAACGATAATTGTGTATGTGGAGAAGAGCTTAGGAAAGTAATTAATAACATGCTTAAACTACAAAAACACATTGACAATTTAAGTATATCACCAGGCTTTAAAAAGGAGAAATGGCATGAAACGAATAAAACAACCAATAAATTTTAAAGAATTGGATCCTGCTACGCTAAGAGGTAAGGATTTACTTAAAGCATTAGATATAGTAATTAAAGATATTTATAAGATATTAAATGAACTAAAGGATAACACTAATGAAACCAGATAGATCATATACATATGTAGAACACACTAATCCAGAAAACTATGACTCTGATGATATAATCTATGCTAATGGAGGTAGAGGATATAGGAGTAGAAAAGATGGTAAAATTAAGCTAATCAGATGCCCTGCTTGTAAAAGAGAGAACTGGGCTATGGCTGTAACTTCAGGTGAATGTGCCTGGTGTGGCTACAAAGAGGAGGAATAATACTTACTTATAAAGTAGAGGACATACTAGCTAACATATCCGTCCAAGTAGGAGGATATGGAGAGACTCTTAGTAAGAAAGGTATAAGTCTTACAGATCTAGTAGACTTAACAGAGTTCTTAGTAAATGAAGTATCTAAACTTAAAAGCATTATAATAGAAATACCAGAGACTTATAACTCATAAGGAGAGGCATGATGCCTAGATCAAAGAAAAAACAAAAATCTATTAGTGATAAGTATACTCTAGTAATAGTTGAATGGATAGATATAGCAAGTGATGCTTCATGGGTTAGTGAGAAAGATGCTCAAAAGATGGAATGTGTTACATGTATTGAGGTAGGATGGATGATACATGAGGATAAGAAGCAGATAGTATTATCATCACAGTTCAATGACAGTGACTGTGGAAATAGGACTGTAATTCCTAGAGGGGTAATTTTAGATATAAAGAGGATTAACAATGAATAAGTTCCATGCATTATACATATACACTATTATTAAGTTCTTATTAGATTTCTTATTTATTGTACTATGCAAATGGGATGTATTCGCTGGATTTATAATTAAACTACTAAAGAGGACAATATGAGCAAATATAGTATATACCAAGAACAAGAGATAATTCAGACAATAGATCTAGTACTGGATAAGGTATATGATATAGATATACCTGGATTTACAGTTATTATGATAAGAGAGATCAGAGAAGAAGTATTAGGTGAATTAAAGATAGATCCACTTAAAAAGGAGGTCGTATATGCGTAACCATGAAGATGGGCATACATTAGTAAATAATGTTAATGGTATTAAGATCAGGGTATTTAAAGATTGTATGGTACTAGGAGCATTGGATAGGCAGGGTATGTTAGCATTATCTTTTTTAAGTAGTTCTATGGATTATACAAGTAACTCAAATATTACAGTACATTCATTAGATGATGAATCAGTACATACAGTAGAGATATATTATAATAAAGAACAAGACGATGAACCTGAAGATAAAAGTAATGAAATAGGTTTTGTATTTGAATGATTACCAAAGGAGTACAGTATGATATTAGGACTCGATCTTAGCAGTAGTTGCACTGGTTATGGTATCTTAGATACTGAGGGTAAGGTAGTAGGCTTTGGACAGATTAGACCTCCTGCTAAGTTAGACCATGGTAATAAGTATTTGCACATAATACATGCAGTTAGATCATTACTAATCGGCCATAATATTACTGAGGTAGTACTAGAGAGATACTTTGTAGGAGGATTTAAGACTCAAGGTACATTTATATGTGCAGAACTGAGAGGGGCTGTTTTATGCACATTGGCACAGTACTTTCCAGATGTAGATATTGTAGAGCAAATCTTCCCCTCCACTTTAAAGAAGACTGTTACAGGTAATGGTAGAGCTATTAAGAGAGAAGTATGTGAATGTATACTTGCGAAGCTCAATATTAAATATGATGAATTATTAGGTACTAAGAAAGCTAGATTTAAGATAGATGGTGTAACCTATTATGATGATGTCGCTGATGGACTATCATTGGCTTACTGTCATTATTTAAAAGGAGTATAACATGTTTAGTTTTATAAGAAATCTTATTAGAAACAGTAAGAATAAACTACCTGATTTTAGAAAGTACTCTAAGATACCTAGATTCAGTAGAGAGTGTATCATTACAGAGAAGATAGATGGTACTAATGCACAGATACTCATTACTGAAGATAATAAGGTATATGCAGGTAGTAGAAAGAGATGGATAACCCCTGGCAAACAAACAGATAATTATGGATTTGCACAATGGGTGAAAACTTATGAAAAAGAATTATTAAAGCTAGGCCCTGGTAGACACTTTGGAGAGTGGTTCGGTAAGGGTATTAATAGGAATTATAGGTTACAGGATAAATACTTTGTACTATTCAATGTACACTTTTGGAACAGTTTAGAAGATAAACCTAATTGTGTAGGTGTAGTACCTGTTATAATAGAGGGTATTATGTCTAGTGAGCTTATAGAGACAGCTATTGATAAACTGGAGTGTAAAGGTAGTTATTTAGTACCTGGGTTTATGAACCCTGAAGGTATTGTTATTCACCACTGTGCAAGTAACAGACTGTTTAAGAAGACTATTGTAGGAGATGATTCACCTAAAAAGAAAGGAGTATAGTGCCTAACTATAATGACTATAAATTAGAAGACTTCCCTATAGGGTATGTAAGATGTACTGAATGTGATGGACCTGCCTTATGGTTATATGAAGATACTGCAAGTGCTAATCTACTAATAGATGAAGATAATACAGTAGTAAGTCTTAGAGTAGGTAATATACTATTAGACTACCCTATAGATGATACAGATACATATTATTGTGATAGTTGTGGTTGTTCATTAGGTAGTAGTATCATATCTAGTGAGTTTATTTATTTCTTACCGAAGGATCAAAGTATTTATGTACAATAACAGAATAATCAATATATCCATTAGACTGATATACATATGGGAAGTGCTTAAGATGCTTGTCAGAATAGTCCTAATTCGCATGAGGTTCCATTCTGAGACATTATTATACACTACCCTACCCTCAGCCATGTGTAAGATTAAAAGATACTTCGAAAGAAGATTCTAATTAAACAGAGTCATTAACTAAAGTTAATGAACTATAGTTTATCAAGGAGACTAACATGAGTGATAATGATATCTTAAAGAAAGACTTAATAGAAATATTACTCCGAGAACAGGCCGAAGATATAATTGATATGATTAAGACAAGGATGCAGAATAGACCAATTAGAAATATATGTGATAAAGAGTGGCAAGGGATAATGATGGCAAGGGATAATGAAGCAATACTTATAATACGAGCAATCAAAGATAGTAGTGGCGTGCACGAGTCGGATGGCGTGAACTGGTCGTATGGCGTGAACTGGTCGCATGGCGTGCACGAGTCGTATGGCGTGAACTGGTCGCATGGCGTGAACTTGTCGGATGGCGTAAACCAGTCGTATGGCGTGAACTGGTCGCATGGCGTGA
>Ga0208904_1000328_pt1 | contig 41550 bp, 72 predicted proteins | sample AntAceMetag02UKB_FD_184774 | JGI IMG/M metagenome (GOLD analysis project Ga0208904, IMG submission 184774) | Saline lake microbial communities from Ace Lake, Antarctica - Antarctic Ace Lake Metagenome 02UKB (SPAdes) (version 2) | ecosystem: Environmental > Aquatic > Non-marine Saline and...
TATAATGTGGTGTTGGTTAATGAGAGAGATACAGACGAAGCTAATCACAATAATAAAGCTTATAGAAAGGATATATTATGATGAACTATATTGCTATTGCAAACGATGCACATGTATTTGAACCCACCATATTTAGAGCTGAAGACATAACAGACGCTAGGCATTGGGTCATTAATCATCTTGATTGCTCCAAAACATGGCATATCTTACATATATCAACCCGTTATGTAAACCTACTAGATCCAACAAAGAAATAGGTACTAGATAGGGTAGGGTTTAGTCATAACGTGGCGTGGTGGTGCCTTTACGGGACGATTAAGGGCATTCCTGAAGGGGTTACTAGGGTCATAGTTAATAAGCTAGTGGACTAGTTATTGTTACTAATGGCTAGTGAGTAGTGTTATATCTGCAAACCATTGATATTAGGTCAATAGTGTACAATAATATGTATAGAGTAATGAACATAGAACTATAACAGACTAGAGAGTATAAGAGCAATACATACTATAAGAGAATAGAAGTGTGCTAATTCAATTTCGTATCCTTTACAAGTATTCATTCAATTACACTCATATTAGCCTAAGGGTTGATCAGATATAACCCTAAGCATGTCCTGGTGTGCCCGTGACGCCGTGTTCATGCCTCGCTACATACATATATACATACTATATAGTATACAGTATACACATTATAATATTATAACATGTTATATCTACTAACCCTTATAATAATACCCTATACTACCTATGGTAATAGTATACCCTATACACTACCTACCATATACCCTATATGTATATACTAATAACATACTATAGTAATAACATAATAACATATATACATATAGTATATGGCATAATACATGCATATGCATATACCATACCAACTACCCCCCCTTACCCCACATACTTAAGGGGTGGGGTGTGAGTGACTAATATTACCACCCCTACCCCATACGCAAAGAGAACCCCCTTTTATATTTTCCATATATTTTTCCCATTTTCCCCATATTGACACTTTACATCATTATATGATATAATCTTAATATATGGTAAAGAAACCCACTAAACGTTTATCCCTAAAACAACAACAATTCGTAGATGCCTATGTAGCCAATGGAGGTGATGCCACAAATGCAGCCCTAGTAGCCTATGACACAGCCAGTAAATCAAGCGCAGCAAACATCGGTAGACAGAACCTAGACAAACCCTACATAAAAGACATAATAGATGCCAAAGTATCAGATCTAAAAGATGGTACCCTAGACACACTAAAGAAAAAGGATCTAATGGGAATAGCCCTAGACACAGCACATAGTGACATGATGGACGATGACCCCAGAGTAAGAGAAGGTGCCCGTAAATACATCTTAGAAGTAGCCAAATTCCTATCAGACACAGGAAAGAAAGTAATCAATGATAACCGTAAGCAAAACCTCGTTCTGCCAAAATGGAAGTCAGGTACAGGTAACTCTTAGTAAGCAGGAAATACTAAGCACCATCTCCCAATACCAAAGCTCCACTTACAGAGAAACATTCGATATTCCAACATACATCAATGAATTGGAGTACCTATCAGAAGACTCTCATGGATACTCTATACTAGATATAAATAATATTGACAATAGTGACCTAGATATGATATAATCTATATGAAGGGTAATCTATTTAAAATATGTCATTTACCCCCAAGTTTAAAAAAGTCCTAGACGAACTAGATACAATGGCTGCCCGTAAGGAGCCTATTGACGTATTAAGAGCCTTTTTTAGAGACAAGATGATCGAGCTAGGACCCAAGGAACGCATAAACAACCTCTACAAGATAAGACCCAAAAGAGCAGTCCCAGGTGAACGTAGCAGATACATCTCTTTCAGAATGAACAAGGTACAGGACCACTACTTCGACAATAGACAGAATAGAGATTCCGTACTTAAAATGAGACAGATTGGCCTAACAACCCTTTCATGCATAATAGGACTAGATATGTGCCTATTTAACATGGGAAACAATGCCTGCATAATGGCCCATGTCCTACCCAATGTACGCAAGTACTTCAGAATAACAAAAAACGCCTTCATACAATTCCAAAAAGACTGGGGAACACTTTACCCAGTAACAAACACAGTAGATAACGTAGCAGAACTACACATCGGAGAAACAGGCAGTATAATGATGGTAGCCACAGAAACCAAGGGCCTAACCTTGGATTTTTTACATATAGCAGAAGCAGCCTTTGTACCCAACAGTAGAATAGAAGAGTCAATAGAATCAGTCCCTCTCTCAGGCCACGTAATAATGGAATCAACTCCAGATGGAGCATCAGGCATATTCTATGACCACTGGAGCAGCTTCCTAACAGACCCAGAAAGCTCCCTATTTGAATGCCATTTCTACCCCTGGTGGTGGCATTACCCCGAGAAACAGGATATCCCTTATCTCAAAAGACCAAGAGTATTCGTAGCAACAGAACAAGAAGAAGAACTAATGAAGAAGTACGAACTAACAGATGACCACATAATATGGCGCAGAAACAAAATAAGCGAATCAGGAAACAACGAATCAGAATTCCTAAAGAAATACCCCGAAGACCCCATAACCTGTTTCCTCTCTGGTGCCCACTCAGTATTCGATTCAGACACCACTAGAAGCCTCTGGATAAACGCCCATGACCCAGCTTTCAGAGGTGACCTAAGGATAGCAACAAAATGAAAATAGAATTTGAAACAAGAGCTTTCAAAGGAAAAGACGAAGAATTCATGGGCTGGCGCATCTACCAAAAACCCAAACCCCTCCATAAATATGCCATAGGAGTAGATGTAGCAGAAGGAAAAGGAAAAGACGCCTCATGTGCCCAAGTAATAGATTGCAACACAGGAGAACTAGTAGCAAACTACTGGTCCCCAGCCATAGACGAAGACAACTACGCAGCAGAGATATACAAAGCAGGCTACTACTATAATAGAGCAAGAGTAATAGTCGAAGAAAACAACAGCGGCCACGCCGTAATAACAAATCTCTCAGGAGCATACTCCAATAGCCTCAGATACCCCTACCTATATAAAAGACTAGAATACGACCAATACACCAAGAAAAAGACAAAAAGAATAGGCTGGCGCACCACAGGAGGTAATAAAGGAATACTAATCTCAAACCTAAGAGCAGCCCTAAGAGATGGCGAACTAGTAGTAAGAGACAAACACACAATAAATGAACTAAGTACCTTTGTAGTAGATGAAAAGACAGGCAAACTAGGAGCCAAAGGCAATGCAAGAGATGACAGAATAATGGCCTTAGCTTTAGCTTGGGAGCAACTACTAGTAACAAGAATAGCCAAACACAATTCCAAACATAGCTACAACGAAAAACAAGAGTATGACGAAACTACAGGATTCCCCATTTAAGCATATCCAAGGATATACATGAGCCGCCAATATAAAAAGTCTAAAAAAGCTGACAACGAGTGTAAAGAGTATATAATAGACCTCTTACACGACTCCGAAGAATTCTACAGACCCCTAAGAAGAAAATGGAACACCTTTGAATACCTATACTCAAAAGGTGGAGCAAAGAGAAACACCCCCAGAGGCAGAGCAAACCTAATGCTCCCCCTAGCCTTCCAACAAATAGAACCCTTCGTAGACAACCTCTCAGAACTAATGTTCGGAGAAACCCCCTACATAGCCTACTCCCCCAGAACCAAAGGAGAAGAAGTAGTAGAATCAGCCCGTGACATATCCAAATTCACCCAATGGCAACTAGAAGTAGGAGACTTCTACCCCGAAATGCGTAAATACTTCAGAAACCTAGGAAAACTAGGTAACTCAGTAATGAAAATAATCTGGGAAGAAGACACAATAGAAAGAGACCTAGACCCCGAAGAACTAGAATTCAACGAAGAAACAGGCGAAGCCAAATCCTTCACAAAAGAAGAACCAATGTTCGATGGCCCCAGATTCTACAACCTCTCCCTATTTGAATTCAGAATCCCCAAAGGAACCTCCCACTGTGACATACAAAAGATGTCCTGGGTAGCCCACGAAGTATACAGAGAACCAGAAGACCTCCTAGACAACGAGAACTATTGGAGAGGCCACTCAGCAATAAAGAAAGCTCTAGGCAAAGACTACAAAAAAGAACTCCTATCAAGCAAAACAGTCCCAGCCATAAGACCAAATAATGACCACTCAAAAGAAGCAGCCCTAGCTCTCTACGACAGTACCTCCAAACTCCAAAACAAAAACCAAGGAAAATGGCGCGTAGTAGAATGGTGGGGCAGATACGATCTAGGCAACGGCTACAAAGAACCCTGTCTAATAGTAATGGCTTACGCAGGAGACTCAGATCAAATTCTCCTAAGAAAAGACCCAAACCCCTTTAAATACAAATTCAAACCTTTCGTAATGTCCTATGACTACCCAATAGACGGCGAAGCCTACGGATATGGCGAATTAAACATGATTAAGGGCCTAATATCCGAATCAACAGCCCTAAGAAATGCCAGACTAGACAGAACAAACCAATCACTAAATAGCATGTGGTTAGTAGACAGACAGTCAGGCATCAACACAAGAGAACTCTACACATGCCCAGACAAGGTAGTCCTAACAGATGATATGGACGGAATTCAGAAGTTAGAGAACTCAGGACCTACCGCAGCATCCGTAGAAGAAATAGGACATATAGACTACGACATCCAAACCACAACAGCCATCATCAACCCAAGACAAGATGTATCTAACGTAGGAGCTGCCTTCGGTAGAACAGCCACGGGTATCAATTACCTTGCCTCTAGCACTGGACTACGTGTCACATCCAAAGCAAAACTATTACAATATACCTTCATAAGACCACTAGCTAGAATACTACTTTGGTACAACAGACAATTCATAGGAGCTGGTCAAAAGGACCAACTAGAGTATAGAGTAACCGGAGATGAGGTAAACCCATTCAACACAATGGACTCAGTAGCTTTTATGGCAGATGTAGATTTTATACCTGAATCCACCCCAATAAGAAAGACAGTAGCAGAACAAGCAGACTCCCTAAACTACATGTTACAAGTAATAGGACAAATAGAGAAAGTAAACCCAGGCATAGCAAACCTAAGAAAGATACTAACAAAATCATTCGAACTAAAAGGCTTCCCAAGACCAGAAGAATACGTAAACCCCGAAGGCCCAACAATGGTAGTCCAAACAGAAGACGGACAACTAGTAGATGATAAAGGCCAACCAGTTCAAGTAATCCCAATAGAACAACTACAAGGTGAAGAGGGAGGACAACAATGAACTCCAAAGAAAGCCTAGCCCTAGAAGCAAGAAACTACGAACTCCTAGATGACCTAACAAAACATGCAGGCTGGAAAGTCCTCTTAGAACACCTAAACAAAGTAAAGAGTGTAATAATAGACGCTCTCCTAAAAGAAAAAGACCACTCAAAGATAAACATACTCCAAGAACGCTACAGAGCCTTCAGCAGCATAATAATGACAGTCCAATCATCAAAAGCAGTAAAAGACAAACTCCATCATGACATACAACTAATAATAGAAGACGAAAACAACATAAGAGAATTTGACATATAAACAAGGAGAAAAAGATGAGTGATAACACGGAAAAGACGCTAGATGAACTTAGAGCCGCAATCGAACAAGACGCACCAGAGCAGGACTCTGCTACTGAAAACGATCTTGGAGATACGGGAACTCAAGTTAACGCGGAATCCGACCTAGATGCCTCAGAAGAAGAGGAAACATCTAAATCAGCCTCACAAGACGACTCAAGTGAGGAAACTGATGACGAACAATGGGTCGTACCAGGAAGGTTTAAAACCAACGAAGATGTCCTAGAAGGATACAGACAACTAGAATCCCACTCAGGCAGACAAAGCTCAGAAATCCAAAAGCTCCGCTCTTCCATAGACGAACCACCCCAACGTGGTGAATCCGAAGAAGAAAAGAATGCCCGCCTTAAAAGATTCGCAGACGAACTATCAAAAGACCCCGAAGCAGCAATAAACGCAAGAATCCGTAACGTAGTAGGAGAAGCAAAACAGGGTGCAAGAGCTAGTGAATTCAAAAGAGTTTACGAAGCTCGCATCGCCGATACAAACAGCGACTTTGCAGAACTAGACCCAGTCATGGCCCAAATAGCAACAAAGTACGGAGACATGATAATGGAAAACGGAATGCAAAACGACCCCCGACTCCTAGACATCTTACACCTTGCAGCCAGAGGCATAAAAGCCGAAGAAGCAGCCCAAAAGGCCAACGCCAAAGGCGTAGCCAAGGGAAAAGAAGTATCCAGACAAAAGAACAAAGCAAGACTAGAGACACCTTCAGGTAAAACCAAATCAAAGAAACTAGACACATCCAAAATGACTTCTGCTCAAATGAAGTCAGCCTTCGAGAAAGGCGACTTAGAATTTTAAGCAGTGATTAAAGGAGTAACATATGATTAGCGCAGGATTCGCAGAAACAACCAGCACTTTAAGTGATAACTTACACAGTTATTACTTCAAACTGCTCTTAGAAAGTGCAGAAAAACAACTCAAACTAGTACCCTTAGGACAAAAGCTTCTTCACCCACGTAGAACAGGTAAAGATAGCTACAAACTAAGGTACGGCAACATTGCTGATGATGTATCAGAACTCAGTGAAGGCGTAACCCCAACCGCCAGCACAATTGATACTAACAAATATACAGTATCCATGAAACAGTATGGTAAGTATATTGCAGTATCAGACTTCCTAAGTGCAACAGCAATAGATCCAGTACTAGAAGACATCTCCAGCAGACTTGGCTACCATTCAGCCAAATCAGCAGATTCCATAGTCCGTGACGTAATAATCGCTGGCGCAACAACCAACATCCAATATGTCGGTTCAGGAATCGCAGCAGACAATACCGTAACAGCAGCAGATGTATTCGTAGCTCAAGATGCTATTAAAGCTGTAAGAGTACTCAAAATGCAAGATTCTCCCGCTAGAGATGATGGCAATTATATCTGGGTAGTCCACGGTGGTATCAGTATGGACATCCAAAGCGACACATCCGCAGGAAGCTTCATCGAACTCAACAAGTACGTAGCAGGAATGGCCGACAAAGTCATGAAAGGTGAGATCGGTAGAGTCTACGGAGCAAGAGTCGTAGAATCAAATAACATCAGTTCAGTAGACAACACTAGTTCCATTGCTGTCTATAGATCCTTGATGTTAGCCAAAGACCCATTCATCTTCACCTCATTTGATTCCGACTTCATTCAGATGAAGGTCAAACAGCTAGGCAGCGCAGGAACAGCAGATCCTTTGGATCAGATTGCAACTTGTGGTTACAAGATGCAGTTCGGCTGTACCTATGTTGGTGGCTCTTTCAGCAACCACGAAGGCGCAAGCCCAGAGCTTGCCATTCAGATTCGTGGGGCTGTGACTGGAGGTTAAGTTAGACATTTAAGGCTGGGACCACTAAAATGGTCCCTCCCTTAAATACCTAAAGGAAACTCAATGCATATAATGAACTTCAGACACTACATTAGAAAATGTAACCCAGACATATTTGTAGATACGAACCATAGGGCTTACCCCTTCGGGGACGTAGAACATCCCACCAGTGGCATGTACGTCACGAATAAGGAGGATACTAAGTTCCTTATGGGAGTATCAGCCGATGATGTACCTGAGTACACCCTAGCAAGCATAGACGTCTCAGAACTAAAAGAGCATGAATTAAAGAATCTAGAAGATACAGGTATAGACCTAGCAAATGAAAGAATAATATGGAGAGGTTGGAGAGCAATAATGAACAACCTCATACGACAAGGTTACATAGAAAAGAAGAAAGCAGAAAAGGTATTTAATACCTATTTTGAACCCCAAAGAATACAGCTACCAAGACAGTACATAAACAAGGAGATATAAAAATGGCTTTTAACTCAAAAGACGACGTAGCCCTATCCATATCGGATGTTCAAATAGGTGCTGTAGAAGGTAAGGACGGAGTATCAGACAGTAGATGGCTTATATCTGCCGCCAACACAGCAAGAGCAGTAGGAGACATGGTACTAGCTGTACAAGTACTAGACGAAACAGGAGCAGTCCTATCAGCAGGCGGGGCAGCATCAACAATTGCCGACGGAGCAGACGTAACCCAAGGTGCCAAAGCTGATAACAAAGCCTCCACCACAGACGCAACTCCCATAAGCATTGTAAGCATCCTAAAACAACTCTCCTACATGGCCCAGAACCCAGCGTCTAGGGCTGTTACTGGAACTTTTTTCCAAGTTACGCAGCCTATAAGCCTAGCTTCAGCACAAGTAGCATCAGGAGCATTTGCATCAGGTGCCTTGGCAACTGGCTCAATAGCAGCAGGTGCGGTAGCAGCGGGGGCTTTCGTATCAGGTTCTATCCTAGATGGAGCCATAGCAACAATGGGTGCATTAGCAGATGCAGCAGTCACAGCTACAGATACCACAGAGGTATCGGTTATCTCCCTATTAAAACAAATATCTAAAATGGAGCAATCTCCTGCAACGAGAGCTGTTACTGTCATAGATGGCGGTGACATAACTCAAGGTGCTAAGGCAGACGCTAAAAACTCAGCTACGGACACAACCGCAATAAGCATCATGCAAGTCCTAAAACAGATCTCATTCTCCATGCAAGCCAATAGTGGCAATACTGAAATAATGGATGATTGGGATGATGGAGACAAATGCAGAATAACCCCCGTAGCAACAGCAGTAGTAACCTACGGTTCAGACACCCTATTCGATAATGATGCTGATAACACTGCCCAACAGTTAAAAGCATCTTCAGGAAACTTATATAAATTAGACGTATACAATAGCAATGCCACAGTATCATTCATACAACTATTTGATCTAGCAGTAGGAGATGTAACAGTAGGCACCACAGTCCCAAAGTACGTAGTAATGATACCAGCCCAAGGCGCAGCCAGCATAGACTTCAACATACCAATGTCCTTCTCAACAGCAATAACATACGCAGCAGCAACCACACCCACAGGCAACGGTGACCCCACAGTAGGTTTAAGTTTTAGCGCAATATATAAATAAGGCCCATTATGTCAGGATTCTCCACATATGTCCCCTTACCAGAGGTAGGTACATCAACAGCAGGCAAATCAATAAAAGTAGGGCTAGAAATTCAAGAAATATAATAACAAACAAGGAGAATTAACATGTCAGGCTTCTACTACGATACAACTACCCCAACCCCAACATTCAGTTGGGCCTTAGCAGCCGGTACTTTAACCGTATCAGCTGAAGGTATCTCTAAGATGACCATGGAGAAACAAGGCTCCCCAGGAGAAAAGATAGAACTAGACATATCAGGTATGTCATGGACTATCGACGATGACAACGGCTCTGACGAGTTCGTAGGACGTATGGGAACCACTGCTTCTAGAGCATGGGGTGATGCCATGCCTTACTTTGTATATCTTATTAACTACGACAATACTCCAGGTAATGTACGTATGGGTATCTCAAGAGACCCCACAGCAAGAGTAACCCCAGCCTCAACAGACGGCATAGGCAGTAATGGAGGAGGAGCAGCAGCTACCCCAGCCCAAACTAACTTCTTTGTAGCCTATACTAATAACACCACCCTTAACTCCAAACCCTGCAAACTTATTGATGTAGGTCTATCAGCTATCTGTGATGATTCAGCGGGTGGTATATGGACCTTCACTGCTCCAGCAGCAGGTGATTGTCTAGAAAACACCTTCTCTACTGAATGGACATTTCCACTAGGACAGAACGGCAATGAAGCTGGCAAATATTATAACACCGCTACGCCAACTACGAACCTAGCTTTTGCCGACTATGCTGCTGAATATAGACTACAACGCAACGGCAGAATAAACTACCGAGTCACTCTTAGCAATCAATCAGCAGCAGGGAATAGAACTGAAGAACTACACCTGTTTTTGCCAGCCGTACCTGTAACCGGAACCCTAATGCAATCACATGGTGCTGTAAGGGCAAGAATAACCAATACTTATATGTTTACCGATATGTCCCAATACCAAACAAATGCTTATGCTAACATTGGAAAAGTAGCTTCAACTGGTGGGTATACCGATGCCGATTTCTCAGGTGCCAGTGATTATGTCTTTGGGGAAATAGAGTACACTGCATTCTAAAGGACCTTATATGACAACATACATAGAACGCCTTATAAGGTGGATCTACCCTAAAGGTAACTGGGGAAGAGAGAACCCTGTCTCAGGAAAGCAATCATGGCTTTGGGGACAGATGTGGGTACATCTCTTCATTGGGGTATGCTCACCCCTTATAGCACTACCAATCGTCGCGTGGTGGCCCTTGTGTGGCCTCTCAATAGCATTCCTTATCGGCCTTATAACCCCTTTATGGAGAGAATTCCACGTTGATAAGCACCCCTTTAAGGATCTTTACGTAGATACTCCTGAGGGCATAGACTGTAGAAGTGATATATTGAGTTGTTGGGTGGGTAGTGTGTTAGTTCTAATACCAATGAGTATTATGTGCATATTGATGGGGATATAGTATGATACTAAAAAGAATAAATAACGCCGTACAGGGCATCCTCAGGACTCTCAGGGGCATGTTTAGCAAGGACATCCTACCAGCAAAGTATGTACCAATGACACAGGTACTAATACTGATAAACGTCCTAATATATGTACTACAGACCTTAAACCCTGATGTAACAGCCACATTCGTAATGCGAAGCAATGTATGGTATTCATACCTCACTGGATGCTTCCTACATGGTAGTATGAGACATTTAATGGGTAATATGCTGTTCCTGTCATTTATCTTCCCCCCAATAGAAAAGAAATACGGAAGTAGATTCATATTCCTAGCATATTGTATAACAGGCATATTCGGAAGTGCCCTATTCGCATACTTCCTCCCTCATGCCACAGCACTAGGAGCAAGTGGCAGCATATTCGGATTAATGCTAATATGGATATTCCACAACCTAATGGAAGGTAGAATACTCCTAGTATTCCCAGCTCTATTCTACTTCATGATGGAAGGTGTAAGATCAGGATATGGCCTAGTAGTACCTGATGGAATAGCTCACTTAGGACACTACGGCAGTGGTTTGGGAGCCTTCTTCTTAATTCCCTATATGATATGGAAAAGGAAATAACATGGCCCTTACAAGACTTCAACTTAAAAACACAATAGCAATATCCCTAGAAAGACCAGACGACACAGCCTTCCTAACCTTCCTAGATGGCAGAATAGATCAAATGCTATTCTTCCTATTCGACATGCACGACTGGAACTGGAAACATAAAGATGGAGCTTTCAACACCGTAGCCACCACAGAAGCCTATGATCTATCCTCAACCAGCACAGACATAAGATCCTCCCAAGACTTAGAAGTACTATGGGACTCCACAAACAAAAGATTCATAAACAAAGTAGAACTACGTACAGTTCGTAAACAATACCCAGAAGGCTCCCAAGCAGGCAAACCAACTAGATATGCTCCTTGGGGAAGTAAAGAGATATATCTAGATAACATCCCAGATGACACATATGCAATGAAATACCTGTACCTAGCCAAAGCCACCCTACCAACCGCAGACGGTGATGACCTAGAAACAGTATGTGGAGTACCAGACTACTGCCACTACCTACTAGAGAAACTAGTACTAGCAGAAGCAATGATAATAGATAACGATAGTCGCAGAGACAATCTCCTAATAGAAATAAATAAAATATGGAAAGTAAAAGCAGTAAATGCCGACATGAAACATTTAGAATCCACAGCAAGATTTAAATTCTGGGCAGAAGAAATACAACCACAAGGAACCACCTACGATGATTATCTAAGGCATGTATGGTGGGATGAATGATAGCAACACACTAACAACATTAAATTTTAGGGATGACAACATACATATATGCCAACCATAGCCAGACAATACATACCACAAAGAAGCTTTGAGAATGGAGTAGATAACACTACCCCAATAGAATCTCCTGAGATAAAGAATACTCTCTCAGAGTGTCTAAATGGTATAATATCAGGTTCAGACATAATAAAGACAAGACCAGGATTTACCGAAATAACAGCAACTAAATCAGGATATATTATAAGAGAAGGGATAGAATACTCTAAATCAGATGGCACCAAAGAACAGCTAGTATATTTAGAAGCTACAGTCCCAACAGGCACTAGTGGAATACTAGCAAGGGTTGTATCTGACACTCTAGTAGACATAACAACAGGCTTACCAGATGGAATAAAACCATGCCTAATACAAGCAGGAACCTTACTATTCATATTCACAGGAGAGACAGACCTAATATACGATGGATCAACAACTAGACAAATAGGAATAACAGAACCATCAGTAGCCCCATCAAAACATTCCCTAACCTCAGGAAACCTAAACGATGGTGGTTTCTATGTCTACGTATATAAATACCGTAACTCAGTAACAGGAGCACAATCATCCCCAAGCCTCCCATCAGGAACAATAACAGCAGGAACCCAAGCACTAGGAACCAATGGCATTAAAATACACCTAACCCCAGGTGACTCATCATTAGCTGATAAGATAGACATATACCGCACAACAAGCGGAGGAACCATATACTTCTTTGAAGGCTCCGTAGACATTGATGATACAACATATACTTCCCAAACAACAGATACAGGTTTAGGCTCCCAACTAGAACTAGATGACTCAAGACTCCCCGAAGCAGCCCAATTCGCAGTACTAACAGATAACCGCTTATTCGTAGGAGGCTTCAAATCCAACAAAAGTCGCATCCAATACTCAAAGATCGGCATAAACGGTTCAATGTTTGAATCATTCCAAATATCAGACATAATAGACTGCAACGCAAACGATGGTGAAATACTAACAGGCTTAGGAAAACTAGGAACCAAAGTAGGTGTACTAAAACAAACAAAAGCAGGCAAAATACTAACCCTAGAAGCATCCCTCGGAGGCTTAGAAACAGGTGGATCACGTAAATACATCTACAAAGAACTAAGCGATAAATGCACCACAACCAACCACCACACCATATTCACACTAGGCGATAACATGGGCTGGCTAGGCAGAGACAACATATACATAACAGATGGCTTTGACATAAAACCAATAGCCAACAGAATACGAAACACCGTAAGATCACTAAACCACAACCAAGCATATAAGTTCAGTGCCTACGAATATATCTACACCCAACAATTAATATTATCAGTAGTACGTAGTGGACAAACAGAACCAGACTACCAACTAGTATGCCACTATGGACATGCAGCAAACCTAGCATGGACAATGTTCGGACCAGGCCCCAACAGCAGCACCCACCCAGGACTACCAATGAGCTGCATATGGTCAGCCACAATAAACAACCTAATAGAACCCTACTTCGGCAGTAGTAACAACAATGGCAAAGTATACCAATACGCTCTAGGCATAAACGATGACACAGACCCCATATACTTCCTAATAAAAGACCAATGGGAAGCAGGCAAAGATGCAATGGGAAAGAAGTCATTCCAATCCATCAAATACCTAGCCACAACCCAAGCAGCTTCCCCAAACAACACCCTAACAAACACCTGGGAAGAAGACGGAAAAGAACTAATAGTAAAATCAGAAGTAGCCACAATAGCCGTAGCCACCAAATGGGACGCTGAAAAGTGGGGCACTTTCACCTGGGCAGGCAAAGGCTACTCCCTAATAAAGTTCTTCCCAAACAGAAAAGCCTACATAGGAAGATTCGGCTGTTACAACAGCACAGTAGATTGCCCAATATCAATAAAATCAATGAGACTCCTATACAGACCAATGTCAGAATAAACATATGCGCCCAATAATAGAAACAATAAAATCAGACAAAGTAATAGATGAAAACTTTGAGAACATAAAGAACACTCTATGCGGTAATGTATCATTAGATAACATGGCAATAAGAATCATAGAAGGAGTAACCCAAGACGCAGATCTACAAAATCTAGTAATACATTCAGGCCAATCAAGACCCGTAGGCTACTTCCCCTTAATAGGTGATGTATACGTACAAGAAATAAGTGACAAATACATAGACATACGAAGTACAAAACCCCAAGTAGCTTACAAAATACTAGTAATGTTCGGCCCCCAAATAACCAATGCCACCCTAAAAGAAGTTGGAGGCCCAAACTACAAAACAACCGAAGAACTAGCAACCGAAATAACCGAAGCAGAAATATCCTACATAGAGCAAATAGAAATACAATACAAACCATTAGCATTACAAATGGCAATCTACCCAAACCCCTGCATAGATACCAACGAACTAAACACCAACATAAACAGAGTAATAGCAGGTTCAGAAAGCTATTACATAATGCTCGAAGATCATCCATACATATACAGAATAAACAAAACAACAAACGTAGTAGACTACATAGACTTCAGTGCCTTAGTTGGAGCAGGTAACTTAACAGCAATGAGAGAATACGGAACAAACCTATACGTAGCAGGTAGATATGATGGAGCACCAGCAGACATAGCCAACGTATGGGTAATAGATTCAACTACCTTTGCCATAACTGACACCTACTATGTATACCCAGCAAGTAGTCGTCAAGGCCCAGTAGACATATACATAAACGATGACTATGTATTTTGTTCGTATAAAGCCACCAATAGTAGAAATGCATATATAAGTAGATACAACATATCAACTGCTGCCATAGCAGACATAGGTATATTAGATGCAGGACTTGGAGAAACCACAGAACCAGGAAACCTAATGTTCGTAGCAGGAGATGCTACCAATGTACTAGCAGTAATAATGGACACCCTATGGGTAGTAGTAGATAACAGTAATGATACTTCAGCAGCAATATGTAGAATAGAAATACGAAACCCCCACACAGGGGCAGACATGTTTTCACACACCTACACAGGAACCAACACAGCAGCCTTTGAAGCACGAGCAGGTGTAGCAGTAGGGACCAAACTATACATACCAGTAAAATACTCAGTAAATCACCAATCAAACGGAGGATTATCATCATATGCAACAGGACTAGTAACCCTAGAAGCCCATGATTCAGCATCCCCCTATGCAGTAACCCTTACACCACTAGGCATTGACTGGAACTGTAAAATGACAGACACCATACTAGCAGACAATACCGACTACATATACCTAGTAGCTCCCCACTTCACCACAGGTGTAACAACAGTAGTAAGATATGAACCAAGCTCAGGCGAAGCAATAACATTCTTTGTACCAATCCACTCAACAGGTGACGGAGAAAACAACTTATACTCATTTGCATTCATAGAAAGTGATGGAGCAATACGCTTCTTTAGAAATACATCAGATGTAGGACCTGATTACAGTAACTTCACAGTAGCAACCGTAGACTTCAGTGACTACGATGAATAAAGGATAATAACTATGGCCTTTTCATACTCAAACTCAGACAGCTTATTTGACAACGACACAGCCGATGCAGATGGTGCAGTGGTTCTAGCAAGATATGATGATCTCAAAACATGGTTAAATGGCAGTAATACAGGCCCAAGTAATGTTGATCTGACAGCCACATATGCTTGGACAGGCAAACACACATACGTGGTAACTGATATATCTAACCACAATAGAAGCCTAACAGTATCAGGAGTAATGGGAGCAAACAAATACGGAGACTACATAACAAGTGCAGCAGCCCAAATAAACGCCCCCCTAATATACAGAAACCTATCCAATGCCTCCAGCTCAGTCTCAGTAGAAGAACTAGTAAACGCAGGAACAGGAGACACCCACAAAGTAACCAATAGTAATACAGGAGCTTGCTACCACGCAGTAACAACTTCCACAGGCAGCCCTTATGAAGCAACCATAAGAACACTAGCAGATCTAACTGCCCCCCTAACAAGCAAAGTAATAACAACCCCAATAACCGTATCAAACAGCGACACAGAAACCGTAGTAACAGGCTCCACAATAACCCTCCCAGCAGACTTCCTAAAAGCAGGCTCAACAATAAAAGGCTCCTTCTACGGCCTAATGGGAACCCCCGCAGCAGCCACAGCAACCATCCAGATAGAAGTAAAATACGGAGGAACAGGTGGAGTAGTCCTCCTAGACACCGGAGTAATAACCCCAACAGCAAGCCTAGTAAACTCCCAAATAAAACTAGACTTCCTCCTAACATGCATAACCACAGGAGTAACAGGCACAATAGAAGCCCAAGGCCAAGTATCCTGGAACAGCAACACAGCCCCAGCAAACAGAGGAATGGGCACAGGAGCCACAGGCATTGCCAACAGCGCAGCCATAGTAATAGACACCACCCTATCCAAAGACCTAGTACTAACCCTAACATGGGGAACAGCCGTAGCAGATTGCAGCATAACCATAAGAAATGGCATAATGGAACTAAAGAGGTAGTTACCCCCACCCAGACATAGAACGTCCAGTGGTGACCCCCTAGCTCTCGAATAAGAGGCATATAAACAAGACCAACGGAGACAAGACAATGGACAACAATACACTACTAAAAGGCACCTCAGTACAGTTACTTCCATTTGAAACAAAACATTGGTCAGACATAGCCAGATGGTTCTATGATAAAGACTACAAAGAATTCTTTAGACAATTCACCAAAGTACTTACCGAAGAAGACTTCCAGAACTACCCCAAAGCAGTGGGTGGAACAATATTCATGGTCCACTCATTACTAGACAACAACATAATAGGCTTAGTCCAAGTTATACCTTGCTTTAAAAAGAACAAAGGAGCATATATAGGAGTAATAATAGACAAAGCCTCCCAAAAGAAACACCTCCCATCAGAAGTAATGTTAATACTATTAGATCACCTATTCAATAGGGACGGATATAACAAAGTAGTAATCGAAATACTAGAATCAAACGAAGGTCTAAAAAGAGTACTAGAAAAGACAGGCTTCTACAAAGAAGGCAAATTACTACAAGAATGCTTCATGGATGGTAGATTCAGAAATGAACTAAGATATTCAATGAGCAATTACTATTTCAACAAATTCAAATCAAAACTTGAACAGGAGTACAAACAATGGGCGCATTCATTAAAGAAATAGGTAAAATGGGAGCAATGGGAGCCGCTACAGCAGCAGGTGGCCCCGCAGCAGGTGCAGCCGTAGCAGGTGGAATGGGTGCACTAGGTGGTCTAAAAAGAGGAGGCACATTAGGAGACATGCTAATGGGCGGTGCCCAGAGTGCAGGTAGCGCATATCTAGGAGGCAAGTTAGCCCCAACCGTAGGTGCAAATGCCACAGGTCCCGTAGACGTAAGCCCAGCAATACAACCAACATATAATATGGCTTCTAATACCTTTGATAACCCTTCTCTATTAGATGCTCTAAAATTCAATATAAATAATAGACCGTACTAAGGAGAACTACTATGGGTGGATCAACAAGTGAAAACTTTTCAAAAAAAGGTTCAGAAAATACCAGTAGTGGCTCTCGTCCCACAGGTATAGCACAATATGAATCCAATTTTGCACAAGACTATAAGAAGACATATGGTGACTACCAAAACCTAATGAATACCCCCTTAAACTTAAAGGAAGCACCCCTGTATTCAACACAACTAGATCCAGTGGTTCAAAATACCATATCTAAAGGTTTACAGGGAATTAAAGCCAAACAAGCCACACAAGGAAGACAGACAGCCAGTGCTTTAGGCACAGCAGGCTCAGGAAGCAATACTTCTCTAATAAACGTTCTAAATAGACAATCAGCCATTGCAGGAGCAGGAGCAGGCAATCAATTACAGGCTACAGGCTTAGAACAACAGAGACAATATGACATAGCAAGACAAGCAATGATAGCACAACAAAATCAATCACTCCTCCAAAAGAGACAACTAGGAATACAAGGAATAGGACAGGGAGCAAGTTTACTCCAAAGATTAACTGAAATGGCAGGCGTAGCTAGAGGTGAAAAGAAGTGGAGTAAGAAAGACTATGAGGAAAGTGGTCAAACTACAGGTAGTAAATCATTCGTATAAAGGATAACCATGGCAGACTCAAACGATAAAAAATCCAAACCAGGTGGTAAGACAGGTGAATTACTATTGGGAGTACTTGGAGCCTTAGGTGAAATAGCTGGTCCTCTAATTACAGGCCAAAGCATAGACTTTGGAGCACCCTTTAAAATGGGTAGCCAATACCTCCAAAATGAGAGAATGAACGAAGACCTCCAAAAAGCCTTAGGATCAAACCCTCATACCGCAGACATAGCAAATGAAGTACAGGGAGTAATAGACCAAGGTGGCATACCAGGCTTAATGGGACAGGGAGACACCCCAAACTTAGACCAAGTAGGCCAACCCTTACAACATCCAGATAGTAATGTGGCACAGCCCCAACAGCCAACAATGGAAGATGAAGAATATTATAAATCTCCAGAGTTTCTTCAAGAATTAACCAGATTAGGGAGAGGAGATATAGCAGAAAAGATACTAACAAGTAGAGCTTCCCAGAAGTCAGCAGACCCAATGTCAAGCATTTTAAAGTCATTACAGCTAAGAGACTATATGTCTCCCCAAGAAAAGATAGCAGCCAAAACAACAAGGGATCAAGAACTAGATGAAATGTATAGAAATAGATCAGACGACAGAATGGAAGAGCAAGCAAGAATAGGTAGAGAGAAATGGAAGGTAGGAGAAGAGAAAGCCCTAGTAGATGGTAGAGAAGCAATAAGCTCATTAAGCTTCTCCATAGACCAACTAAATGCAGGAGTAGAACAAAACGTCCTTTCAGCAGTAATGGGTAAATCTCCTGTATCAGCTAGAATAGGTCTTGCACTAGGCAACTACACAGAACCCCAACTACAACAAATGAGAGACATTAAGAAGATGGTAATGAAAGCCGTTAAAACCCAATCAGGTGTTCAATATGGCTTCAGAGAACTACAATGGATTAAATCAGCCCTCCCAAATGAATGGGATTCCCCTGAAATGCTAAACAGAGGCATGACCATGCTCTACAACAACACCCTCTGGAACCAATACGATAGAATAATGAACAAAGCTCATAAATCAGGCAATGCCGAAGTAGCCTCTAGAGAAGGCATGTCCCCCGAACAAATGAAAGCCTACCAAATACTAAAAGCTCAATTAACCAAAAGAGCCACAAACAACAAATCAGAACTAGCAATATTCGCAGATCCAAAGAATGCAAAACTATTTGAATACCTAAACATGAGATTACTAGATAGCACCGATCTAAAACTAAAAGGTAAATAATGGACCCTTATTTGGAACAAATGGCAGTAGAATATGGAGTAGATGTAGAGGATACAGATACATCCCTACCCACTAGTCTACCTGAATCCTACAGTGACCCCGTCCTAAGACCTTCCCTAGCCCCAGCAGGTAGAGAACTAGAAGAATATCGTGTAAGATCAGCAGCCCAACAAATGGGAATGGACCCAGACATAGCAGCAGGTGTAGCCTTCCAAGAATCAAGATTCAATCCCAAAGCCAAATCCTCCACAGGTGTTAGAGGCACAATGCAAGTAACAAGATCCACAGCCAAGGGTTTAGGATATAATAGAGACATACCCGATGAGAACATAAGAGCAGGCATTGCCCTATTAAAAAAAGGAATGGATAAACACCCAAACGATCTAAACAAAGCCCTAAAGATATACCCTGCCCCCAAAGATAGAAAACACTGGATTCCTTCAGTACTAAGCCATTCAATGAGGTCCAAAGAGAATAGACGTAAAACAACCGAAGATATAACAGCCAACATACCAGATGATCTCTTTACAGTACCAGACCAACCCCTTCAGAACACCCCACCAGAAGCCACAGGAGCCTCACCACTGAACGTAGAGCCTCAAGGTGACCCTGGAACCATTGATAAAATATTAAGCTACTTAAAGACCAAACCAACAGATGAATCAGGCAACCCAATAATGACCAAAGGTGTCATGGGCATGCCCTTAGAAAGACCTGCTCCAGGTAAGACTTTTGGTAGTGCAGCCACAGTAGCTTCAATGGGTTTAGGGGGAGCAGCCATAAAAGGTGGTATTGGTTTAGCGAGTAAAGTACCAGGTGTAGCAAATGTATTAGCAAAAGGTGGTAAAGCAGCCACAGCAATTAAGACGGCAGTTACTTCCCTCTTTGGAGCAGGTAGTGGTGCAGGCATTGCTACAGTAGAAGGTAGACCAGAAGACGCAGCCACAGCAGCCATTATAGGTGGTAGTTTACCAATAGTAATGAGTAGTCTAGGTGCCGTAGTAAAGGGCTTTGCAAATAAAATGGGTGATACCTCAATAGGTAAAAAGGGTATTGGTAAGTGGATAAACAACACCTTCGGTAAAACCAAATCACTAGATTCCCTATCAAAGAAGAATGATAAAGTATATCAACAGGTTGAAAAGAGACTACAAACCACCCTAGAGAAATATGATAACAGTTTAGGTCAATTAAAGATAGACAAAGCTAAACTAGCCACTAGGGTAGTTGGTAAGGGTAAAGTAGAAGAAAACATACTACACAGAGCTGCCAAGGATGTATTAGAAAATGAAGGCTCTCAAGAAGTGGCAGATACCTTAGTATATCTAGGAGACAAAGTAAACAGAGGAGACCCATTCACCCGTATAGAACTAAACCAAATGAAAAGAGCAATATATAAGTATGGTAACTCATGGACCAAAGCAGGAGCAGTAAAGAGCACTGAATTTAGTAAGAACACAGCCAAGGTAGCCAAATACCTTAAAAAGACAGTAGAAGACAATACAGATGATACAGTAAGAGCTTTAAACCAAGAAGAAGCTCAACACATGGCTCTAAGAGATGCCGTAAATAAAAAGATCGGAAAGAAACCTTCCGCATGGAGCACCATGACTAAAGTAGTACCAGCAATTACTGCTGGAGGTGCAGCATCAGCCGCCGGAGGCCCCGTAGCTGGAGGACTAGCCACAGCAGCCACCTTAGCAGGACAAACAGTACCAGGCTTCACAGCAGCAGGCGCAGCAGGACAAGCAGCTCAAAACCCTGAACTACAGCGCATACTAAGTGTATTACTACCCCAATTCTTACAAGGAGAATAATATGGCAGCACCAACCCAGACTCATACCTACCCCCCACAATACCACGAAATGAGTGGTTCAGACATAGATGCTGGAAACTATGACATAACTCTTAGTTCTAGTCAATGTAACTTTGAAAAAGGATTCAGCATTCAAACAGGTACATTAACTGCAATGGATATTACAATTAGTGACAGCGTAGATGGTTCGGTATTTGTAGATAATACAGAAGACTATGCTGGTACAGATGTTAGTACTTTAGCTTCAGATAAGGTATATAAGTGTGATCTTAAAGCACCAGTAAAAGCAATTAGAATTAGGGCAGTACGAAGTAATGCAACCAATGCTGTTGATTTGAAAGTGCTTGCACCAAATCGCTAGGCTTAGTGTTAGAAAAAACGATCTCTTTTTCTGACAAATGTAAGATAGATGATAGAGACATTAAGTAGTTAAGTACCTACAATCAATAATACATTAAGGACTGCAAAACTGATGATGTATTCAGAAGCATTTAAAGAAGCATTATTATTTACACTAAGTTGGGAAGGTGGGTATGTAAACCATCCCAAGGATGGTGGAGGACCAACAAATAAAGGTATTACTCAAAGGGTATATAATACTTATCTACGTAAGAAGTATCAAGCACCAAGATTAGTTAGATTAATTACTGATCGAGAGGTGGCAGAGATATATCGTAAAGAGTATTGGGACTTAGCAGGTTGTGAGAGATTAGCTCCCAAACTATCAATAGCAGTATTTGACTTTAGTGTCCACAGTGGAGTACCAAGGGCTGCAAGGTACCTAAGACTAGCCAACAATGACTTAGAAAAGTACCTAGATAAGAGGGAAGTATTCCTTAGAATCATTGCTAAGGGCAAGAACAGGGCCTTTCTAAAGGGTTGGTTAAATAGAATGAAAGCATTAAGGAAGTACTTAGAGGGGTAAGGTGGCCCAATTAGAATAAAGTCCAGTGGTGAGCCTGTGACGGACTCTCAGGGGTATTTAAACGATGGTTATTAGAGACAGGGTAAGGAAGTACAATAGATTTGATTTAAGATATATATTTGCAACCCTAATAGATGCTGTAGCATATACTTTCATGTTAATTGGTATGGTTGCTATTTTGTTACAAATATTTAACTAAGAATACATTGTGGAGGAGCTATAGTGGGTGGTGGTAACAACAATAAAAAAGGTTTAAACTCTAATCCTCTATCAGATAATTCTAATGCCTCTAATTATGGTATGGGATATATCCCATCCCTTAGCCAGAATATGTCAGGCCCACTAGGTAATATGTTTGGATTCAGTAACGACAATAAGAGCAATAGTGTGGGATATGTAGCTAGTGGGGGTGGTATCAATGAATTAGGTAATGATGCTATAGCGGCTGATCCCAGCCTAGCGTCTTTATTGGTTGCTGATATGGGTACTGGTTCAGACAGTTCTGGTGAAGGTGATATAGTAGACCAGTTTACGAAGATGATTAGACAGCCTTATCAGGGGGAGAGTAACTTCTTTAGTAGTAATCCTGCTATCGCTGGAATGGCTACTGAAGATAATAAGATTATATTAAACCCCGCTTCAGGGTTAAACCCTACTGAAGAGAAGTCTGTTATTGCCAATGAGGGTATACGTATTGCTATGCGTAAGATGAATATTACACCTGACATTATGCCCACCACTGAACAGCTTAGGTCCTTTGTAGGTACTCCCTATGAAACAAACCTATCCGCTATGAAACAGACAATAATTGCTCGTATATTAAGTGGTGATCCTAGTGCAGGGGCTACACCGGAACAGAGAAGGATAGCTGATGGGATTATGCAGCAGATAACTGATTCTTATACAAGTAATTAAAGCTATACTGGGGGGTCAAATGTGGTCAATATCTAACATATTAGGCATAATTGGAGCAGTCTTGGGTAGTGGAGCTTTGAGTTCCATTATTACAAACTGGTTCAATAAGCGTAAGGCTGGTGCTGATACAGATAGTGTAATAGTTAAAAATATTATGGATTGGGCTGTAGAATTGACTAGTAGGATAGATAAATTAGAAGTCCAATTAGTAGAGAAGGATAGACAAATAGATGAATTGGTGGAACAGGTACATAAACAAGATCTATTAATACAGAAGTTACAGAAGGGGGAATAATATGGCACGTAAGGAAAAAGATTCAAAAGGCTCAAAAAAGGCAGACCTCACATGGGAGGGTTTGGGCGAAAATATGCGAAAAAGGGATAAACTTTATGGGGGTAGGGGTAAGGAAGCCTCTAAACTAAACCTCAATAAATCCGAAACAGAGAATTATATGTATGGTACCGATGAAGATAGAGAGTACTGGAAAAAACATCCGAAAAACTAAATGAATAACTAAGGAACTGAGTATATGGGTAGCTTAGGTTACTCCTCATTAGTTCCATGAAAGGAAGTACAACATGGCAGATTCAGAACGTAAACTGAGTAATCATGTATCCTCTGGCTTTATTGATGGTACAGGTTCCCTAATGAATGTCTTTTGTGGGTTTAAGCCTAAATCAGTATTCATAATGAATGTTGATGGTTTAATAAGGGCACATTGGGATGATCTCATGGATAATGACTCCATGATTAAGATTGTAGATGCTTCTGTAGCAGGTACAATTGCCGTAACTCCCCATGCTGATAGTGGTGGTGCTATCTCTGTAACCCCTCATGCAGATAGTGCAGGAGTAGTGGATGTAACACCCCATGCTGATTCAGCAGGAACTCCAGCTGAAGCAACACCAGCAACAGTAGCAAATGCAGTTAGTGATATAAGTGCAGCTTTTCTCCCTGATTACAACCCAATTGTAAAACCAACAATAGCTCTCACACACAATGCTGATCCAGAAACCAACTTGGATGCTCTTCCATTGTTTGTAACAGAAGCTCTTGCTGGTGCATCAGAGAATTGTGGCATCTTGCAGAGTATCAACAATACTGCTGGTGATGTCCTTGGTGAAACTGCTGATGGCTCAGTATTTGGTGCTGCTGGTTCAGCTAGGTTCTGGGTGGCTTATAGTGCTGCTCCAACAGGTGTTCAGATTTATGTCAATGAATCAGCAGCTGATCAACTAGAGTGTGTTTCTCCATCAGAGGAAGATGTAGTGGTTCTCATGCCAATGGAGAATGCTGCTGGTGTTGGTAGTGCTTATGTTAAAGTACTAATCCATCATAATGTTGATGCTGCAACTGGTAAAGCTTTGAGCTTTGATGATAATGGTGCAGCAGATGCACAGCTTATCTATGTTGACACGGGCGCAGCGGGTAGCAACGTACCTCCTTCTGATGTTGTTGAAGCATTGTCAGGTGTTGGTGTTGGTGCAGCAGGTGGTTTTGGAGAAGCAGAAGCTCAGGTTGCAGTTGTTACACCAGGATCATATGATGCTCTTGCAAATCATAGTCACGCTTCTACAGCAGCTATGAATACAACCCATAGCCATGCTTCAACAGCCGCTCTTGATTCTACTCATAGTCATGCTAGTACAGCAGTATTTAGTGGTACTGGTGGTGGAATGTCTGTAGTATCTAGTGATGGTGTTATACCATTGTTTAACGGTTTTAGCATTGGTGCTGATGCCGACCTTAACGTAAGTGATGAAGATATTTACTGGGTAGCAATCAAGTAAAGGAGAAATATAATGTCTAAACCTTTTGAGAGTGCTGTAGGTAGCTTTACAGGTGATGGTACTTCACAGTCCATTACACTAGGCTTTAAGCCAAAGTTCCTTGTACTCTTTAATCAAACAGATGGAACACAATTAACTTTCTATATGGATGGTATGGCTGATGGTAAGGCTGTCAGTATGGTAAGTATAATTTCACTCATAGCTGCTAATGGTGTTACACTTAATGCCACTGGTTTTAGTCTAGGTAGTGACAATTCAGTAAACCAAACCCTCAAAGTATTCAAATACTTTGCAATTAGTGGAAACTAAAGGAGAATAATTATGCCTAAAGCATTTGAATGTAGTTCTGGATCTTATGAAGGTACAGGGGCAGCCCTAGTAGTTACATTGGGATTTAAACCAAACCTTCTAATGATTTTTAACCAAGAAGATGGAGATACGCTAGGTGTCTTTATCGATGGGATGACAGATGATACAGCATGTGTTGTTACCACAGCAGTGGCTCAAGATGCCGCAGATGCCATTACACTTAGTGCTACAGGGTTTGCCCTTGGTACAGGTGCTGAATTGAATGAAAGTGGTAAGACATTTAAGTATGTAGCTATTGGTGGTAACTAAGTATATACACTTGTCAACTACTGTAGATAAAACTATACCCCCTTGGATTGCTCCTTGGGGGTATTTTACTATGGGGGTTTGATTACTGCCTAGTCTCTATCTCATCACTATCCTCTAAGAATATTAGATACTCTTGGTCATAGTTTTCATCTTGTATCTTACGTTGACAACTATCACAAATATAATAATCAAATACATCAGGGTCTAATCCTTTTATCTTTAAGTTTATTAGTTTGTATTTAATCTTTATGGATACATCATTACCATATCGTGGAGTATAGCTAACATTATCAGTCAACCATAGGGCAGGTTCTCCACAGTCCATACATCTCAAGTAGCCTACTGGTAGTTCAGTACTCTTCATATTACCCCCAGGTTTAAATTACTCATAGTTACCTTGTATGAATGCATATCCAATAAGTAACAACCAAAACATCATTAGTATACTCATATATCAAACAAACCGCTCAAGGCTATTGCTATTGCATCTGTCTCATCCCATCGTTTGTCCTCAATTAGTTCTGTAATGAGTTCAGGGTTACTGACCTTTGCTTTCAATGCTTTTGCAACTTGTATCTTATCTGCTTTGCCTGATCCTGTAATTCTCTTCTTGATACTTGTGGGAGCTACATATAGTACTTTCGCTGTTCTACTACTCATCTGACAAGCCACCATTATTGTGCCAATTAGTCTCTGATGTCTCTGATTGGCAGACTTTAGGGGCATTGTCCTTTTAACACCATTCTTTACATATTGTATGCCATGAAAGTATGTTTCTTCAACAGTAACTAGAGAAGGCTGAATCCTGGACACAACCCCAACAATGAACCCATATACTAGTGCCAGGAACTCTGGGAAGGGTACTTTAGCCTTCTGTTTGAGTGTTAGTGTTTCCACCACCTCACCCTCATCTAGTACTGCTACAGCCATTGGAGATGTGCTTGATCCAATATCTATTCCTACTATCATTATCTACCTCTCTTCCATTAAATAAATAGCACCACATGGTAATCTATAACAATCCCAATTAGCATAATAGGGGTCCAGATACATCCTGTGTAACTTGTTAAACCCTTCATTACTCTTAACCCCAATAGCCCTAGTACCATCAGCACGGACTACCTTCTTAATATGTTTGGTTTCATATACCACCATACCCTCTTCTAATTTATAGTCTTTCTTATAGCTAGGTCTACTCATTAGTTTACCTTAGTTCCCTTCTTAGGCATATCCAGTACCACAAACTTGAGCTTAGAGGTCTGGTTGGTTAGATATTCAATCATTTCAATTAACTCCGATAAGTATACCCCATGTACATCCACATCAGCATTAAATCCCTTAGCTTGAGCTATAATACTACACAATATATCTTTAACAGACTCATTAGCCATAGAACTACTCCTCTCTACACTGCATCTTGTCAATAGGATCTACATCTAATATTACACCTGCATAGTCCTCTAGATTGCCACCCATACGTAGCATATTACCTACATCTGATATATAGATACCATGTCCACCATTCATTGCTCTTTTTATGTAGCAGGTACAACACTCCCAATCGGTCTTACACCCAGTCTCTACTGTATCTCCACAATTCAAACATTTGGCTCTAGACATACCTCACATCCTTTCTTACTAGATCGTTGAACCTTGGCCCCCTGACGGCCCTCTCATGGGGTGTTTAGATGGGTCTATTCAACAGCTCTTGTAGTAGTTTATAGATGTCTTTAATGGTTACATCCAATAGTTCCAAGAAAGCCTTGCCTTTAACATCTGGAGCTAGGTCTTTAAAGTTAACAGCAGGCTTTATCTGTTTATGTTTCTTCTTCATTGGTGGCATCCTTTTAGTTTTAAGTACTCAATGTATTCCCAAGATCTAACATGGTTGCTAATTACTCGCTTTGTGTTGGGTTTATCTATTGTACCACCTGATACTTCCACAGATTCCATTGCTGGTTCTGGTAGGCAGTGGTGCTTTAGAGGAATGTACTGTTTGGCACAGCCTCCCAATAGTAATAGAAGTACCAGTATAATTAGAAAATACTTTACGATATATGTCCATGTCATGTTATCTACTTATCCCCCATATTACCACCACTGTAAGATCTATGAGTAACTTAATTGCTGTCCAGAATATACATATGGTTTTTATATCTGTCATTTAAAACACTCCTTATCGAAGGGATTAGAGCTAAGTATGCAGCTTGCTTCCTTATCTGATAAAGATCTACTAACTCTATCCTTTAACTCACTACCTTTCCTGAATAACAACTCTACATCTTCCTCATGTTGTATCTGATACTCAACAATAACCCTATTCATCTTAGCCTCACAGGACTGCTTACCTTTGTTGTACAGATATATCCCAGATGATACTATAAGTAAGATACATGTCAAAGGCAACCAAGCTCTCTTCAAAAAGGCTATTACTGTTAGATAACCAATCACTTGTCCTCCAGATTCTTATATACCATTTCAGTCAATCTATTATAAAACTCCCCATCTTCCTTACATTTAACCACTACTGACTTAATACCCTGCCCTACCTTCTCTTCTCCTAGATATGCCCAAGCACCACTCATAGTTACCAATCCCAATGCTTTTGCTGTATCTGCTAATTCTTGATACTTATCAAACCCCTTACCATATATAAGGCTAAACATGGCTTCTCTAAACGGAGGAGCTTTTTTATTCTTCTTTACCTTTACATTTATCTTCGAGCCTACTATTACATCACCTTCTTTAATCTTATCTCTACTACGCACATCTAACCTGTATTTAGAATAGAACTTTAAAGCATTGCCTCCACTAGTGGTTTCAGGACTACCAAACATTACACCAATCTTCATTCTTATTTGGTTGATAAAGATAAGTAATACTTTATTCTTCTCTACAGCAGGAGATAACTTACGCATTGCTTGGCTCATCATCTTAGCCTGCTTACCCATATTACTATCTTGAAAGTCACCCTCCAAGACAGATCTAGGAACCAAAGCATCTACACTATCTACCACTATAACCTTGACCTTACCTGACTCTACTAACATCTCCACAATGCCCAATGCTTCTTCACCACAGTCTGGTTGTTTGAATAGTACTTTCTTAGTGTCAATACCATATGCTTCAGCCAAGTCTCTATCAAGTGCATGTTCCATATCTATAAAGGCTACATTGTGTCCTAGCTTCTGAGCTTCAGCCATAATGAATAGAGCCATAGTGGTCTTACCACTAGATTCTGGTCCATATACTTCCATAATACTTCCAGTAGCCAATCCTCCATTACCCACTGCTAGATCTAAGCTTATGAGTCCTGTGGGGATTATCTCATTAGGGGTAATATGTGTACCTCCAAAGTAGGTAATCCCTGCTTCTGTCTTAGTACCGTAAGCTTTATTAATGGCAGCTATGGTGGTAGTTAGATCATTTGGATCTTTTATTTCATTATCAGCCATTAGTATCCTCTATTAATTAGACGTTTGGGTAGATGTTTCATTACTTTGTGGGTGAAGTAGATATATTTTAGTAATTTAGGGTCTATGAGTACCACCCTCCCATGTTCGTATACTTCCCGATTGTTGAATATGAGTAGTCTTGAATACCTTACTATTATATATCTAAACCTCCACCAATATTTAATAGCTTCTATCATTACTTTACCCCCCAATTATCTCCTACCAGTATTTCCATGTCCATTGGAATACCATACTTCTTATGTATTGATTGTACCATATATTTATTGATTAAGTCATTAATTATTTTAGTATCCTCTGGTAAATGTTCTATCACAATCTCATCGTGTACTAGTAATAATAATCTTGCTTTTGGGGGTAGCTTAGGTACAATATTTAGCTGACTGAACCCTATAAGGTCACTACCTGATCCCTGTACATATGCATTAATAGCTTTGTATCCCTTGTCTTGTGGGATATATATCTTCCTACCAAACCAAGTAGAAATAAATCCACTATACTCAGCCTCATCCTTTAACTTATTGGCAAAGGCTTTAAGGTTTGGATACTTCTTATTAAATGCTCTCTTATATTTCTTACACTCATCCAAGGTTATATCTAATTGATGTTCTTTGGATAAGATATAATGTAGACTATTGCTACCTTGTCCATATATAGATGCTAAGAATAACTGCTTACCTACCTGTCTTTCTTTGGGGTAGCTAGCTTTAACCTGACTAGCCTCCACAGGTAGATTCATTAGATCCTTAGCAATTTGACTATACACATCAATACCATCTTTAAATGTTTGTACTAATCCTACTTCATTTGAATAAAAAGCAGCCAATCTCGCTTCAAGCTGTTTAGCATCTGCAACTGTAAACACATATCCTTCTCTAGGGATGAAAAGTCCACGTATTTCGCTCCCCTTAGGCACCTGCTGTAGATTAGGTTCAGCAGATGATAACCTGCCTGTACGAGTAGCCCATAGACGGAAATTAGTATGTAATATATCATTGATCCTCATATCATCCCATTTACATAGGAAGTCTCTATATATTTTACGATCTTTCTTAAACTCAATTATCTGACCTATAATCTTATCGTGTTTATATTTATACAGTAGTTTTGAAGCAGTGGTACGTTTGCCTAGTCTATCTATTAACTCAATACCTTTAAGCTCAAGTAGTTTGGTCATATGTACATGACTATTGGGATTGAATACTACCACACTATCCCTTACCTTCTGCTTCCTATTCTCTAATGTCTCTTCTTTCTTACCTGGTTTACATTTGGCTATTTTATCTAATTTAAGATATTTAATGACTACCTCTAAAGCTTCCTTATTCTCAACATGGAAGTTATCAGACCATTTATCTAGTTTATCCTTATAGGATGCTTTTAGTTCTGTAAGCTTATCAACATCCAGTCTTATACCTGTTAACTCTACTTCTACTAATAATCTAGCTAGAGGCATTAATAATTTATAGTAGTAATCCCATAGTCCATATCTAATTAACTTTTCTTTGTAGAACTCAAATAAATAATAAGTAACCCTACAGTCCATTAAGCAATGTTCTCTAATCTGATCATAGTCTGGGTGTTCCGTATTCCAATCTATCTTCCAACTACACTTAATACCTAGATCTCTGATAGCCAAATTATCTAAGGCTAGGGACTCTTGTAACTTACGTTCATCCAAATCATCTCTATAAGCTCTTTTAATATTATCTGCAAACTGTACCAAGCTTGCCATAAGAATAGTATCATGATGGTATGGTAAGTCTATACCTGCCTTCCTAGCAACCTTCACATCAAATGAACCATTATGCATTATTACTTCATAGCCCTCCAGATCAGGTAGTTCCTTACTAAACCCTATAACCTTCTGATCCTTGGAATAGTGACCAATGCCAATAAGGCTACACTTGGCCCAATTCACACCCGTAGTCTCTAGATCAATAGCCATGTACTTACCCATTACTATTCTCCACCCCATCCAAGATTTCTCTTATTTTATTGTCAGTCTGTCCCTGAACCATTTTATTGTCAGAGCTACCCATAGCATATCCTGCATCAAACACCTCAGTATATGTCTCCTCCAACAAACATAGTATCCTATACTCTTTAGTATGTGGGAGAAGCCGTAATAGATCTATAGCTGGATGGGCTAGTAACATCTGATAGTCTGCCTCTTCCCACTGTTTGATCTGTTTCTTAGTAATTCGTTTTTGTTTCATTCTATCTCCCCCACATGTCTATGTATATCCTGTAGCATCTTATCCTCTTGAATAATCTCATATAACATACCCATAGCATTAAACATGACTGCACATAGTATCTCATCCATTGGTGTATCTGTGATCTCTTCCTTATTACGATGCTTTGTCCATAACTCCATTACATGTCTTAGTAATGACTTCATATACTGATCTTTGGGAATACCCTTCTGCCAATTATCTGATTCTCTATAACTACCATCCCTCATCTTTCTGTTCTTATTCATATAATCTGCATAGGTATTAAGTACTTCTGGGGATAAGAACCCTTCAAAGTCTCTCTTACCTTCATCTGTATCCCTACTAGCTCCAGTTTTAAAGGTCCGTACACCCTTATTGGGTTTATCTTTCAGTGACGGGCATCCTGTGCAGCCTGAGGTGCATTCCTGACAGGGCTTCTTATCATTTTCCATACTCACATCTGTTGGGAATGTGTTAGACATTAGCTTTCCCCCTTATCTCTATTAAACATACTTTGAGCATATCGTTCTATATCTGACTCCATCTCCAAAGCCTTTCCTCTAGCTATATCATTATCTTCCCTATGTGCCCATTCACCTGTAGTGGGATAATACCAGAATAGTACACCATCATATACGCCTCTCCATTCTATACCTACCCTATTGGCTTTGAGTGTATCCATTCGTTTTAATGTGCTTTTACTTGCTGGCATTGTTGGTCCCCTATTTAAGTAGTTTATTATCTTTGAGTACCTGATATAAGCCTGCTTCTAGTGCTGTTATTTGTGTATGCTCCAGTCTTATCTCACATATACCATTAATGGCTTCTATTATTTCATGTATTAGGGTACTCTCTTGTAGTGCTTTTGGGATACTAGTGGATATATGTATAATAGAATTGGTTATGTCACATATCCCATATGAATCCATAGTATCTTTATTTGGATCTACCATTTTAACCTGAAATGTAAACCCTCCTATCTTTAGCTTCTTGGGTATCTTCATATGCTCTCCTCAACCTTTTGTAAGTACTTTATACAGACCTCCATACGTCCATCCATATGGTCTGGTTGTCCTTTGTGAGCTGGTTGTCCTCCAGCTAGGTTGTATACTACCCAGTATACTTCTCCCAGAGCTAGTTGGAAAGTACATTTACGCATGGCCTGGTTTATTATAATATCACACGTTTCTCTGTAGACAGATTCCTTCATCTCTTCCTCCTAAGTAATTGGAATACTCTTTGTTTGGAGACTTTTAGTTCTTTGCCTATCTCTACTAGTGTATGACCTTCCATTGTTCTAGTTACTACAAGCTTTTCTCTTACATCCATATTGTCTAGTTCACCTCTTACATATATCATTCCTTCTACATCATCAGATGATCCTTTATATTCTATATGGTCTGTAACACTGATTAACTTCCATTTTTGTTGCTTAGATATATAATCACATAACTTCCACTTTACACCCAAGGAGATGAGCTTCAGTAGCTCTTCAAAGGGTTTACCTGAGAATTTAAGTATTGTCTCCCAGGCCCCTAGATATGCTTCAGATAACAGTTCCTGCTTAGTGTACTCAGTGCAGTTAATACTATATCTTCTACCCCAATAATGAAGTATTCTTAACACCTCAGGAGTATCCATATATTTATGTAGTTCACATTGCATCAAATACCCCTATGCTGGTGTGACAATTGACGGCTCCTTAGACTTTTCATATGCCTTAAAAGCATCATGAACCACTCTAAGATTACCAGTGTCTAGTGGTATGATAGATAGATCCACCTGAAAGCCTGAATCCCCTAGTCCCTTATCCAACTTATCCATTACAAATGTGAAAAACTCCATTAATTCTACTTTGTCCTTAAATACTATCATTTTATCCCTCTTCTCAATAATACTTCATTTATTAAACCCTCATCATCAAAATGTAGATAATCTTTTATCTCATCACCCATCTTCTTAAACTCCTCACTTATGAAGGCTTTAACCTTATCTACACGATACCCCTCAATGAAGGGCTGCTCGAATGGGCCTTTCCCTGATGCTAATATATCCTTTATCCCATCAAACCTCTGCTCCCACTCGGGCACTACCTTATCTTTTATTAGCTCTCCACAAGCAGGACAGATATAGTGATCCTTTACATAACAAGGCTTTGTGCCATAGCCCACATCGTTCTTATGTCCACACTCTACCTTATCCTCATCAATAGCCATGATAGCATCTGCCATCTTATCATACATACACTCCATACAGCTCCACACCTTCTCATCTCGTATGTCGTCTATAACCTTCTTAATCTTATCTCTCTTATTCATAACCCCTCCTCGACCTTCATAGCTTTAAGACAGGCCTTCGTTATAGCGAGTGGGGCTGTGTCTGCCCTTTCGTCAAATATCTGGAAGCCATTAGTAAACAAAGCCTCTACAGGTGGAGGTTCCCCAACCCCTTCTCTACAGTATTGTAGGATCAACTTCCACCCATCTTCCCTTATCTTCTCAACAAGCATCCAAGCATCAGCGATAGACTCACAGGGGTTGAAAGGCTGTCCATTAACCATAACCGATTCGCGCCATAGGTGACTGTCTGGTATGCCACAGCCAAAAATAGTATATTCAACCTTCATAACCTTCTTTGCTGCTAGCCTATTCAGTTGGTCGTTTGTTAGTTTATTAGCCATCAATTTACCTCATGGTTCTATCACTATCCTCGTTTGAGTCGTTTAAATAGTTCTAAGTCACCAATTGTCCACCACTTGTAATCTTTTATATCTCCTTCTAATGGTGGTGGAATTAGTTTACCAGCTAGTGATAATATGCTATCTGGGTTGTCATCTACTATTATGTCTGGCTTATCAAATACTTGAGGTACTGATGCTTTGATCCATTTGTCTTGTTCAGGTAAATATACTTCCATCTCTATCATAAAGTACTTTAATAGATCGAATCTCTTTAATATCTTCATGGCAAACCCACCACCAGTATGGCTTCTACACTCTATTTCATACTTGTCTGCCCATATTTTAAGCTTATTCTCTACTCCAGGGAATAAGTTATGCTTCTCATCTATGAGAGTACCATCAACATCTATCATTATTCTACGTACTGGCATTAGGTATCCTCTGGGTTTGTATCTTTGAGTACACAGTAAGCTAGATAGTATTGATCAGCTTTTTCTACAAACTCTTCTTTACTCTCTTTGGTTTTATATTCTTTATTTCCGTGGACAGATAAATGACAATTAGCAGTGCCTCTACCACTCACAGTGTAGTGTCCACATACTGGTACTATTCTATGATCATTACCAGCTCTAGTTCTCTCAGTATCCACATGATGTGCTGTATTCCTACAGGGCTTATGGACATATTTATCTGCATATTCATTATATATACTTCTCTCACCCACAGGAACATGTCCACAAAGCATGCATGGTAGTTGCTCTACGTACTCTTTATACTCCTTGTCAACTATGCGTGGCTTTTTCATTATATCTTCCCAAGTTATTGTTTATCTACTTTCTTATAATAAGTGACATTACTTTGTACCAGACGCTCTACTAAACCCTGTTCTAGTAATCTAGCTAGTTTTCTTCTTACTGCCGAATCACCTGCTCCTACTTCCTTACATATCTCTTTTACAGATTGATAGCCATCAGGTATGCTTTTAGTGGTGCCTAGCACATCTTCCCAGGATAGCTCTATAACTTTAGACTTTTTAACATTATTCTTCATAATTACCTCTTTATACTTCTGTTCTTTATTTTAGCTGAATAAAGTTGTTTCTCCCAATTCCAACCATCTTTCTCTGAGCCACAAACAGTAAGACGTACCATACCAATATCTATATGTCCACTACACTTCTCATCACCATAGGGGGTACCATATGCTTGAAAACAAGGTAATACCATTGTAGTACCAAAGGCTGATTGATGTAGATCATAGTAGTGTACATGTGCAAATAGGGATAGATCTGCTGCTTTATCTCCTGTTTGATATGCATTCAATACTTCCCACATATTTGCTCTACCTGCTGCTGTAGCCCTACCTGCTGGATTGTTACTACCACCTATGAAGTGTCTAGCTTGTAATTTAAACCAGTTATTGATGGTTAAATTAAGCTTTCTTACATAAGTAGCCTTAATATTGCAATAATCATTAAGCATATCAGCTATCTTCTGTTCACTAGGGACTATACCCACATGATAAGCTGTACCACTCACCAAGAATACTTCTTTGGCCTTTACCATCTTAATTAACTTTATAACATCCTTCTCTTGTTCTCTAATATCACCTTCAGTGAGTCCAGCACCTCCTGATTTACGCTGATCTCCGTCAATAGCATCACCATTGATTATAAGCATATCAGGTTCACCATATAGTTTAAGACATTCCTTAAACTTACTAAGTAGTGCTTCCTGTACCTTATTTTTGGGGGTAGCAGATAAACCTGTTTCACTACCCACATGCCAATCAGCAGTAAGTATTATTGATTTACTGTTTACTTGTTTTCGCATAGTTTACCTAACGTAGTAGTATTGATTACATTCTTAAAGGTCTCCAATACTGAATTATTAAGCTCTGCTTCATCTATATTACACTGCTTTAGTTCATCTAAGATAAGATCTATCCTAGCCATGATATCTTCAGTAGCCTTCCAATTATCATTACTCATATTATTCTCCCATCACATTATATAAATCAATGGTAAATACATGTCCACAACCGATTATACCTCGTTCTTCTCCTTCTATCTCTATTCCAAAACATTCACACTGTTCATCCTCACTAGTCACATTCCATACTAACCCACACTTAGGGCATGTACACTCCATGACTTAGCCCTCCACTATATCTGTTCTATCTACAGCTTCGGTTGGTTCTTCGGTAGCGTCAAACTCTAAATCAAATGCTGTCATTGGTTCAATTGTACTAGCAATGTCTTTAAATGCCTTATGCTTTGGTTCTACGTTCTCTACTTTATACTGTGTTTCAAACTTCTCACCTGTACGTGTGATCTTCAATACTGCTGTTTTAAGATCACCACCATTTTCTTTAATATCTTTGAAGGTGTCTGTAAGGGCAAAGTACAGTCTAACTGACTCTGATTCAATCTTTTTAATTACTGGTTTGTCCATCTCATCAATGGTAAGGAAATTGGCTTTAAATTGGATATTCTTCTTCATGCCCAACTTACATCTCTCACACTTGTCCTTACCTTCACAAGTAAATACTTTATCCCTACCTGCTTTATGTACCCATCTATTCGGCACTGCTCCCAAAATTACTCCAGTCACTACTTCTTTGAAGTCTACTCTGTTAGGGTCTTTCGTGAATGCCTTTCGATCACCGATTCCTGTCACTTCTTCTAGTTTCATATTTGTTTCTCCTTTATGTAAGTTATACCACAATACGTAGTTCTTTGTCAATTCTTCTAAGGGCCACTTGTATTTGACACCTAAATCCTCTATGTCGCTAATTCTTCCTCTTAATAGATCATTGAAGAACATTCCTTTGAATATCTCTACTAATCCCAAAAACTTATTAAACATGTAGTCATGATGTACATACTTTAGATCAGTAATCTTACTACTTACCTTATCTATGTGTATGATACGTACTCTCTTAACATCAATTCCTTCTTGTTTAAGGGCTTCCATATAAGCCACTAGTCCCCATCCTTCTTCTTCATGTATTCTTCTAGCAGTCTTATAGTCCCATACTTCTATCTCTCCACCCACAGATACTAATAGATCAAATCTACCTGCATATTTATATACTGGATGTATTACTCCTCTCTCTATTTCTAGTATCTTTACTTCTCCTTCATTCATTGCTATTAATGCTACCTTAGAGATATAATTCTTTAATATTTGAGCATGTCTAGCTTCTAGTTTGGGAGCTATCTTAAAATCTTCTCCTACCAGGCTCCTATTATACCTCTCTAGTACTGCATGTATATCAGTACCTAGTTGTCCTGCCTTTCTTAATCTTTGAGCTGATTTCTCATCTTTCTTGAAGTCTTTATATCTATATGTCTTTGCTATTGCTACTATGCTGGATACAGATATATAAGGGTAAGCCTCACAATCAGGTAGATACCACCTCCTCTGTAGCTCATCTTTCCAAACTTTAAGAATGGTCATTCCTCTTCCTCCTCTGTATCTTCCACATACTCATCATGATCCATGTGATCTGCCATGTCTTCATCCCACATGCATTTAGCACCACAATCAGGACAATGAATTTGATTACCCATCCAACCACAGTTAGGACATTCCATACAGCTCATATCTTATCCTCCCACTCTTTAAGAGCTTCTTCAGCTTTAGCTAATCTCTCAGCAGTTCTATCGTTCTTTAAGCATCCATTCAGTCTATCCACCACATCGCATAACTTCTCTATAGTAGTGCAGAGCCAAGCTATTTGAGCAGCATTTTCCTCATTCCAGTATTGGCCAACTGTAATCGCCTCATATGTTGACCCTATACCCTTAACCTTATCCCTTATCTTCTTGGTCATGTAGTCTCCTTGCTGGGACTATCAGATATGTCCCTTATTCGCTCTCCAGGGGGGCACCACTGCATTTAAATGTTAAAGAGGTACTCAGCCCCCTACTCTTTATGATTACAGTTCCTACAATACTTCCAAGCACGGATAAAGTACTCCACTAGCCCTACCATACATGCCCTTCAGACGCTCTGAGAACCTCACCACGAGACTTTATAGTCTTACCCATACCCTTACCCCTTATTTAATGATTTCATACCTCTTTCTACATACCATACTTACTAGAATTGTATCACATACTACCTAATAGTGTCAAATACCCAAGGCATTGTCGTTATTTCTCGGATATTGTTAGATTTCTTGAAAATATGTGACCTAAGTCTCTTTTATTTCAAATATATAATATTAATGTTGGTATGTCAATTGCTATTGCATATGTCATGCCAATAGTCTCTAAATTATACCACTAATATTAAAGTATTGACCAATGTTTTTTATGTTGACATGCCCTCAATACCTATGATATATTCTAATCAGGAGGTGGAAATATGAAACTGATCATCGACGTATCTTATGAGGTATTACACGGTGGACTAATTGACCTTGATGACTATTTGGAAGGGATAGTTGCTATTGGTTGCTATAATTATGAGTGGATTAGGACTGAAAAGGGTTGGAACTATGTGAACATTGGAGAAGTATTAATCAATCGTAGTATAATGGAAAGGGCGTTATCATGACTAAAACTATGGCAACTAAGTTAATAAAAGAAAACAGAGGACTAGTCGTATCGATAGCTAAGAGGTATACGCATCGTGGTTTGGAGATGGATGATCTTATCCAGGAAGGCTACATTGGTTTGCTATTGGCTCAGTCTAGATATAAAGATAATATGGGAACTAAGTTTAGTACCTATGCTAGTTATTGGATAAAGCAAACAATTGTAAGAGCTATTGAAAACACCGGATCATTAATCAGGATTCCAAGTAATAGTACTGCTTCGGTACCTATTGCTGCTATCTATGATAATAATGATAGTTATGATATTACAAGTGAAGTTGAAAGTAATAATCTAATTGGTAAGATAAAAGAGATTATAGATAATCCAACGGATTTTAAGATATACTTGGACTATTATCTTAACGATCATTCTTTTAGAGCTATTGGTAAAAAATATAACTTGTCACATGAAACTATTCGTGGTAAGGTTATATCTGCGCACAAACTAATAAAAGCAAAACTAACTTAAACTGTATAGGATATAACCTTAAACGTAGTAGGAGGTATGATTATGATGAACTATGGTAAAGATACAGACAATGGTTTTATAATAGGCTCTATGCGTGATATAGATAATAATGTTATCTATCATATCATGTGGCTTGATAGTGGGGCCAGAACAAGTGGTTTTTATATTTATAGTGAAGCTAGGGCAGCTGCATTGCGTATATCGATGGTGGCTTGCAGGGGGGTGTGATATGATGAAGGATATAATAGGAATGATATTGATAGGTGTTTTAGGGTATGTTATAGTTTGTTTATTGTTTATAATGTAGTATTAAATAGGAGGTTATGTTATGCCTAGAAAAGATTATATTAAGTTTGCTAGGGTATTAAATAAGAGATATGAAACGGCTCAACGAGTGAAGTGTGTTGACCTAGCTTATCTTATGGGTATGATTAACGAATTAACTTGCATACTTGCTGAGGACAATAAGAATTTTGATCATCAACGCTTTGAGGACGCTGTATATACCGGAAAGGGGTTATAATATGGATTATGATAAGAAAATAAGCAATTTGTGGGACTATCTGCTTTATGAAGATATTGCAACCGAAGAAGAATTGAAACTTGTTACTGACATAAATGGTTATAATGAAGAGTCGCTTAATAGTGTTTTATATTCTCGTACTGGTTATAGGAGTTTAGAGCAAATAGAGACTTTGGACGACGATTGATAATACAATGCTATTAACTAAATGAGGTGATATTATGAGAACAGCCAGACTTACAACGGATCAAGGGTCAACGTGGATAACTAGTATAAATGGAACAGATAGCGATATAGTAAAGTATTTCCTTGGAAGACCCGCTAATTTCGGTGCATATGGCTCTGTTATTGACGATTCTTTAGTGGTAAAGGTGGAGATTGACGAGGTATCAACATACGAGGTGACTATATGACTAGGATACGGAAAGAGATTAGATATAGTGGTGAATTGGTAGGCTATAAGCTCTATGCTGAAGGTGGTTTGTTCGGTTGCCTTACCTTTGTTGGTTATGAGTGGTTATAGTTATACAATGTTATTAGATAAGGATGGTGATATTATGGACTATTGTATTAAGTGTGGTAATAAGGTTGATACTAGCTTGCTGATGATACGAGGTGCAGCTTGTCAGGAATGTCGCTCGTGTGGCTTCACGATGCCCGTGGAGTGGTTTAATCTTATGGATAGTAGTATTGCTATGTATAATGTGGTGTTGGTTAATGAGAGAGATACAGATGATAATAGTTAGTTAGGGGGTATATATGAAAATAACAGAACATGGGATAGTACTAGAAGGTGATGCATATAGGGTTAAGGTGATAGCAGAGGCAATAGCTGAATATATGGATAAGCATAGGATAGATGATACTACGTTAGGTGACTTTAGGTATAACATAGAGATTGCTTATCAAGAATACTATGGACTTGATAAGGATAATTGGGATTATGCTGATGAGGCTGAATATAACAATGATGCCTATAGAAAAGGGGATATAAAATGATAAAGGATAATAAGTTAGTAATTACGTGGTGTTTAGATGATGTCAGAGGTACTGCAAAGGAAATGGGGGTTTGTATAGACGATGCTCAGGCTGTCAAGGTGCTGGAGTATGTGGATAGATATATTGATTGTGAACTGGGTGTTACATGGCAAACTATTGAATGTGCTATTGAGGAGGTGCTATCGTGATTGAGTCATGGCAGATAGCATATGATGGTAAAGAATGGGCGTGTGAGTTAGACTATACCGTAACAAGGTTAGACATTACAACGTGGCCTGATGGTCAACGTGGAGAACCTGAGCTGTATGTTGAGATAGATAGTGTAAGTGTTACTGATGAGGATGGTGAGGAAGCTAATGAGCATATTGCTCAGACTGTGTGTGATCTTGCTGAGCATAAGATATGGGAGGCTCTAAAATGAGTATAGAAAATGGGAAAGATCGTGATGAGGTTATTGACTTTCTATGTGAATGTGCGTATGATAGGGAGGAGTTAGTGGAAATGGGCGATGAGGAGTTAGATCAAAGGTGTTTTGATGAGTGTCATACAATAGCTGATTTTATATAACTGGGGGTTTATGATGATGTCTAAAAAGAGGTTAGTGGGGAAGTCGAGTTCAGATGTAAAAGTCCCAGAGAGTATATTAGAGTCACAACAATATTTAACGCCAGAGCTTCCTAGTGAATTTAAGGTTGAATTGGATAAGTTTTTAAATAGTGAAAAACTTATTAATGATGCACCCAAACTTGGTGCTGGTAAAAAATATGAATTAGCAAGAAGGTCTCTTTCTATCATGGGGGGGAATGATTTAACTCCTACTGCAAACAGAGCATTAAAAGAGATGAGCGACATATTGAGCATTAACCCCAATTTAATAACATCGGTTCCTGAGCCTAACATAAAACTAGTTCTTGAATTTATGAAGCAAAATAAAAATGATATTTATTTATATCTCACCGACATTTGGAACAAGGCAAATAAGAAAAAGAAATCCCATGCGAAGGATTTCGATAAGGAGGATGTATAATGGAGAGCTTACCTAAGTATGATGATTATAAGGGTGCTAGTCCTATTGATGATGGGTTTATAGAGGTAAGTTCTTGTTATTACTGCGGTATTGAGGATAGTGATGATGTTGTGTTAGTTAATGAGAGAGATACAGACGAAGCTAATCACAATAATAAAGCTTATAGAAAGGATATATTATGATGAACTATATTGCTATTGCAAACGATGCACATG